>Ga0316224_1000598_pt1 | contig 48736 bp, 49 predicted proteins | sample TBH18013metaG_FD_206254 | JGI IMG/M metagenome (GOLD analysis project Ga0316224, IMG submission 206254) | Freshwater microbial communities from Trout Bog Lake, Wisconsin, USA - TBH18013 | ecosystem: Environmental > Aquatic > Freshwater > Lake > Hypolimnion/Profundal zone | place: USA: Wisconsin... | reverse complement strand
CGTCAAGGGGTGGAAGGGGAAAAGATGCGAGGGGGTTACCCCCTCGCGCTCCCCAGACTTTGTTACGCTCTGCCGCGCAGCGGCTTTAAAGCCTGCGGCGCTGGGGCGTTGCGTTGTGGGTGAGCGTCACGCCACGCTGACAAAGTTCAGGGAGCGCGAGGGACTAGTCCCTCGCACCTTGCCCTACTCCAACCCCAGCTTTCCGCGCCTGAACCATCGCCACAGCAACAGCACCGACACGACGGAAAGCCCGGTCGCCAGCCCCATCCAAATGCCGACGCCGGCCAGCGGTGTGAAGAAGCCCAGCACGACGGCGGTTCCCATCCCCGGCACCCAATATCCGAAGATGGCGATGAACATCGGGCGCCTTGTGTCTTGCAGCCCGCGCAACGACCCGGTGGCGATGGTCTGCGCGGCGTCGGCGAGTTGGAACGCGGCGGCGACCGCCAGATAGCTGACGGCGAAACCCACCACGGCGGCGTTGCGGGGGGCGTGGATGTCGAGATAGGCGGAGAGGATGAGGCGCGGCGCGAACAGCATCAGCCCTGAACTGACGCAGGCAAAGCCCAGCCCCACCGCCAGTGCCATCAGCCCGGCGCGGCGGATGCCTTGGTGGTCGCCGGCGCCGTAATGGTATCCGACGCGGATGGTGGCGGCCTGGGCAATGCCGAAGGGCAGCATGAAGGTGAAGCTGGCGACCTGCATCGCCACCGCGTGGCCGGCCAGTTGCGCCTCGCCCAGGCGGCCCATCAGGAAGGCGGCGCCGCTGAACAGGCCGGCCTCGGCGATGACGGTGATCGCCATGGGCAGGCCGATGTGGAGGATCTCGCGCAGACGCGGCCAGTCCGCCCGCCACCAGGCGGCCGTCAAGCGCAACAGGCGCAGGGCAGGCGTGGCGCGGATCGCCAGCATATAGGCGGCCAGCGTGATGAGCGCGGTGATGCAGCTGGACAGCGCGGAGCCCATCAGCCCCAGCGCCGGCGCGCCCCAGTGCCCGAACACCAGCGCGTAATTGCCGGCGGCATTGACGCAGATCGCCAGCGCGGTGATCATCGTCGCGAACACGGGCCTGCCCATGGTGCCGACGAAATTGCGCAGCACATTGCCCGCCAGCATCGGGATCATTGCCCAGCGCAGCACCATCAGGAACCCTCCGGCGCGCATCGCGAGGTCGTTGGGTTGGCCGAGAGCCAGCAGGATCGCGCGGCCTTGCCCGCAGACCGCCACGCTGAGCCCGGCGCAGGCCAAGGCCAGCCACAAAGCCATGCGCAAGGTGCGTCGGATGGCGCGTTGGGTATCTGTTTCATCGCTGTCGGCGGCGTCCGCGCGGCCCAGTTCGGCGGAGATGATCGGCGCCAGCGCCCCGGTCAGCGCCGACAGCGCCCATACTTGCAGCCCGAAGACCGTGACCGCCAGACTGGCGCTAGCCAGCGCTTGCTGCCCCAGCCTTCCCACAAAGATCACGTCGATCGCATAGACCGCCATCTGCAACATATTGGCCAGCGCCATCGGCGCCGCCAGCACCAGCATCGCGCGGAATTCGGTGCGGAGGGGGCTGGGCGGCGTGGTCATGCAATGGCGCGGATAGGCGGCGCGCGCGAGAGAGGGAAGCAAATTCGCCGGAGCGCGCAGGAGTTGTGCCGGGATGATGGCGGGGCAAAATGCCCAATTTCATCATGCGCCGAAACGGGTTACAGGACGCTGCCGGTATGGGCGGCGCTGAGGGGCGCAGCGATTTTGCAACCATCAAGGAGAATTTCGATGCAGGGATATATGAAGGCTGGATTTGCCGGTTTGCTGGTTTTGGGGTTGGCCGGTTGTGGCGGTTCGAACCAACAGCCCAGCGGCAATGCCAGCACCGCAGCTGCTGAGGCGACGACACCCACCGCGCCCGCCGTGGTCGCTGACGCCGCGCCGGCTGCCTTTGGCCAATGCCGGGCTTGCCACTCGATCCAGCCCGGCATGACCTTGGTTGGGCCCAGCCTTGCCGGCGTATACGGGCGCAAGGCCGGATCGCTCGCGGGCTTTGCTTACTCCGATGGCCTGAAGGGGCTGGGCGTCAGCTGGGACGAGGCCAGCCTGGACAAATGGCTCACCGACCCCGCCAAGATGGTGCCCGGCACCAAGATGGGCTTCGCCGGATACGCCGACGCCGCCCAGCGCAAGGCCGTCATCGATTATTTGAAGACCCTGAAGTAACGACCAAAGGGGCGAGGGGGCTTAGTCCTCCTCGCCCTCCTTCAGATCAACCCACGCGACCACATCATTATCGGTCGCCAGAAACAACCCATCCTGAATATGCGCCGGCTGGGCCTCGGCCATCGCCATCGCCTCCGCCAAGGGGCCATAGAACAGCGTGGTGGCGCCGCCGCCTTCGGTTTCAGAATCCAGATGATACAGCCGCACGCTGGCCGCGCCATAAGTGCTACGCATCAGAGGATATCCCATCATTCGTGCGTTTCGCGCCATCGACAGTGCGGGCAAGCCGATCTGCCTCGGCCTGTTGGCGGCTGCGCGCGGATTTGCTCTGGCCGAACAGCGCGCGATTGGCGGCGGCCTGCTGCGCGGCGTCGCCGCGGGCACGGGCCTTTCGCGCGAGGCGCAAATTGATGATCTCTGCCATGCCCGATTATCCCATGTTTCGGGGCGCGCTGGCAAGAGGGCGGGCAGAGGTAAACACGCCATTTACCATAGGACTTAAATTTTCCGCGCGTCGGTCGCTCTTAGGCTTGAGGCCGACGGCACCCCGCCCGGCTGAGAATATGATTTCAGCCAAAGGAACATTATCATGTCGGTCATTAACACCAATATCTCCGCAATGCAGGCCGCCAACGCTTCTACCTCGGCCAGCAACATGTTGTCGGGCGCGATGGAGCAGCTCTCCACCGGATCGCAGATCAACTCTGCCGCCGACAACGCCGCCGGCCTTGCCATTTCCACATCGATGACCAGCCAAATCAACGGCTTGAACCAAGGTGTGCAGAACGCCAACGACGGTATCAGCCTGGCCCAGACCGCGCAGGGTTCGCTGACCGAGGTGACCAACATGCTGCAACGGGTGCGTGACCTTGCCGTGCAGTCGGCCAACGGCACTTATCAGGCTTCGGATCGCACCGATATGCAGTCGGAAGTGACCTCGCTGAACACCCAGATCACCTCGATCCTGTCGAACACAAAGTTTAACGGCAACGCGCTGTTTTCCACGACTTCGGGCACCAACCTGACTTTCAACATTCAGGCCGGCGCCAACAGCGGCGACACCGTGACGCTGACTTCGCAGGCGATCGACGGCACGTTGGCCAGCGCCACCGGCCTCGACGTTTCGACGACCACCGCCGCCAACACCACCATCGGCAACGTTGACACACTGTTGGGTCAGGTTTCTGCGACCAATGCCTCGTTTGGTGCGGGCCAGAACCAGTTGCAATCGGCGGTCAACAACATGACCAGCGACATGACCAACCTGTCGGCGGCGAAATCGCAGATCACCGACACCAATTATTCGGCCGAAACCACCCAACTGGCCAAGGCGCAGATCCTCAGCCAAGCATCAACCGCGATGCTGGCGCAGGCCAACCAGAGCCAGCAGAGTGTTCTGTCGCTGCTGAAGGGCTAAGCCCCACCGGCGATCAAGCCTAACAAAAAGCCCGGCACCTCAGCGGTGTCGGGCTTTTTGCTGTGTCATTTGCTTTTTGTTATGTCATTTGGCTGTGCCGTCCGCTTGCCGGTCCTGCCATTCGATCACGGCGAGATAGTTGCGCAGCCGGTTAACTTCCAGCGCCGCCAGCAAGGGGTCGTCATGCCAGTGCCCCAACAGGGCCCGCACAGCATCTGCCCACGGCGCCGAGCCATCGAAAACAACCCCCAGACCAAATACCGCCGGGATGTGGATATAGGCCAAGGACCGCTCTGGGGTGCTGGCGGCGGCGATGAAATCTTCCACGGCGGTCAGCACGCCGTTGCGCGGGCCGCCCGATTGCAGCGCCCATGCCGAATGGCCCCCACCGCGAAATCCGCGTTGCACCAGAAACCCCGCATCGCCCAGCGTGACGCCTGCCTCGTAACTGTGGGTGTGGCGGTGTTCGCGCGGGATGCGTTCTGGCGCGTAATACATATCGCGCCGGCCGCTGGGCCAGCCGACATCGTGCAGGAAAGCCAGCAAAGGCTTGCCCTCGCGCCGGCAGAGGCCGTCCGCCAAGGCCAGCTCATGCGAAACGGTGTAGTAATTGTGATCGCCGTCGATCACCCATGCGTCGATCCCTGACAGTTGGGGCAGGGCATCCAGACTGGGCTCGGCGATATGGGTGACATGCGAGCAAGCTGCGGCCCAGTTCAGAAACGCGTCTTGCGGGGCGGGGTCGATGCTGGTCAGATGCCCGCCCCGCTGCGCGCAATAATCGGCCAGATGTTGCGACATGCCGCCGAATTCCGCGCCGATCTCGGCAATGTTGGTGGCGCCCGCCGCCGCGAAGGCCGGCAGGATCAGATGGGCGAATTCGCTCATCGAATGGATCAGCAGATCGCTCATGGTTTAACTCCGTCGGCGGGTGTGCGGGGCACGATGAGGCGGAAGACCAGCGCCAGCATCAACTGGGCGCCGTCGCGGCGTTCCGGCGGGCGTAGCATCAAAAAGCCGTCAGGCGCGCCGGCGTGCCACAGGCGGGGTGCCATTTCGGTCATACCTTCGCCCGCGGGGGTGATGGGGATCTGTTCGGCGCTGGCATCGCTCGCCTCGCCAAGGAAATCTTCGAGCGCCATCAGGGCGATGCTGTCCACCTCCACCCATTCGGCGATTTGGCCCAGCTGCACGCCCGCGCAAAAACGCCCGTCGCCCACCGGGATCGCGGCCATGTAAAAGCCGTCATGCGTGGGGCGCGCGGGGATGGTTTGCTGCGCGACATTGCCAGTTTGGGTGTCGGCGAAGATCACCGGCAGGCTGATGCTGCCCTCGGTGAAATCGTCAAAGGTCAGCGGCAGGCCAAAGCGGCGGTTCGTCAGCAAGGCCAGTTTCAGCGCCATGCCGTGGCCTGACAGCTCTGCGGGCAGATACATGCGTTCGCAGCCGTTGAGGTAAAACAGCCCGCGTTGACGCAGGCCGCGCGTGGCCACGGCGGGATCGAACAGCGCCACCTTGCGCTCCGTACCCAGGTTCACGTCATGCTCGAATGCGGCGAGCACCGCGAGTTCGTCCGGCTGTGGCAGATACATCACCCGCGCCAATGCAGAGGCCGCACCCCGCCGCCAGCGGCCCAGCGCATCGCCCGGCTCGGCGCGGATGGTTGCCCCGGCATGGGCGGCGGCGAAGGCCAGCACGCCGTCCTGCACGGCCTCGCGGATCTGGCCCTGGGCGGGCGCCACGATATTGGCGCGGCGGATCGGATCGCCCGCATCGGTGTAATCGACCACCGATCCCATCGGCGTGGTGCAGAGCTGCTCCAGCACCGCGACATTGGCGCAGAGGGCCTCCAACGTATGAGGGTCGTAATGGGTTTCGTCGATGAAGCCGGCCTTGTCCAAACCCGGTTTGTCCTTGCCGCGCAGCAGCAGGTAACGCCCGGCGACATGCACGCCCAGCTCGCGCGCCAGCAGAGCGTCGATGCGGTTCTGCACCGTGCCGTTATAGCCGAGGTCCACCAGCATCAGCGTGTCGCCCTTGGCGGGGTTCACGGCTGTGCGGACATGCGCCACCAGCCGTTTCGCCATGGCGCGGCAGGCCTGTGTGACCTGCGCGCGGACCGGCCCTTTGCGCAGGGCCTCCACCAGAGCGAGGCTGGCCTCTTGCGGCCCTCGCCCGGTGATCAGGCGCGCGATCTCGGCGGGCGGCAGCAGCAATTGCCGGGCCAAAGGTTCGGGCAGCGTGCCCATTTCGCGCAAGACATAATCCAGCGCGTCGCCGTCGCCGGTCAGGCTGGCGGCGGTGGCGGTGAAGCGGCTGATCTCGATCGCGTGCGCCGGATCGGACGCGCCGGTGGCGGCCCCCCCCCGTGTAACATGCACGCGCATCGGCAAATGGCCGTCGCGCATCAGGAACAGCCAATGGACCTGCCCGCCGCGTGACCTTTGCAGGGCCTCTGCCTCGGCGCGCAGCCATGCGTCGAAGCCCGCCATCACCGGGCCGATGACCGACAGGCCAAAGCGCTGGGCGGGGTCGGTGGTGCTGGGTTCGGCCAAAGCGAGCGCGGCGCGGTGCGGCTGGATCGCGCTGCTGGTGGCGGACTGGCTGGCGGTGGGCTGCGCGGGGTGGATGATCGCGTCCAGGCTGGCCTCCAACCGCAGCTGGCGCTCCACATCAGCGGAAAATTGCTTCAAATGCAGCGTGTTGACGCCAAAAGGCGCGACGCCATCGACGTCGGCCTTTTTGTTGTCGCCAATGTGCAGGATCTGGTGGGCGGGCGTCGACAGCTTGCGCAACACCTCGCCGTAAAGCCCCAGCGCCTTGGGCTTGCCATGGGCGGAGGAGACGAAATAGCGGTCGATCAGCCCCGCGACATCCGCCCCCGCCGCCGCCGTGATCAGCGCGCGCAGCTGCCCGGCGTCGAGGTAGCTGTCGGAGACGATCACCACCTGCAGGCCGGCGGCCTTGGCGGCGCGCATCAGGGCAACGGTGGGGGCAAAGGCAAAGCAATGCGCGGCCTCTGCGGCGCATTCGGCGGCGATGGCCTCTTTGCGCCGCGCCGCGCCGGCGCCGGGCATCAGTTCGGCGTAGATTTCGCCGATGGTCACTTCCTGCCGGCCATGGCCAAAGCCGGCGGCGCGGCGGGCCTGCGCCTCTGCCCAGCGGCGTTGCAGGGGGCTGATGCCGGGCAGCGCCGCGAAGACGTCCGCCGGCGTATGCGTATCGCGCCACAGCAGCGTATCGAAACAATCGAGGCTGAGCACGCGGGCCTGCGGGCATCGTTCCAGCGCACGGGGCAGATCACCGGGCAGGATCTCGCCGGTGATGACGGTTTGCGTGGCTATGGGGCGAAACTGGGCGGGCGTTTGGGGCGCGTTCATGGGCATTCCTCGCTGGGGCAGGCGTTAAGCTTGCCAAGAGGTAAACGCGGATGGTGAAGGCTTGCTTGGTCGCGCCCCCCGGAAAACTCCCTAGTTCATCAGCAGGATCGACATGCGGCGGTTGCGCGGGTCGGCGGGGTCATTGGCGACCAAGGGTTCGCGGTCGGATACGCCCTCGATCCGGGCGAAGCGTTCCTCGGCCAAACCATCGCGCATCAAGGACTGGCGGGTGGCCTCGGCGCGGCCGGCGGACAGCGACCAATTGTTGATGCCGCCATGGGTGATCCCGTCGCCGCCCTTCCATTGCAGCGAATCGGTGTGGCCGCGAATGGCCAGGTTGCCTTGCTCTGTGCCCAGCGTGCCGGCGATCACATGCAGCAGCGCCACCGCATCGGGGCTGAGGATCGTCGTGCCCAGTTCGAACATCGAGAATTTCGCGTCATCCATCATGTCAATCCGGATGCCGTCGGGGGTTTCGGTGACCTTGACGATGTGTGACAGGCGTTTCAGCTTGTCGTTGGCGTTGAGGCGCGCTTGCAGCTTGGCCTGCAATTGGGCGACTTTCTTGCCCATGGCGCCGCCTTCCTTGGGCCCGCCGGTGGTGTCGCGCGGCACGGTGATGGTCTTGGTGCCGGTTTGCCCCATGCGGTGCGCGTATTTGTCCACGTCGGTCATCGAAGATCCGCCCAGCAACCCGTTCGATCCCGAGCTGCCGGCGCGGGTCTTCATCAGGGTGGGGGTGAAGTAATCGGCGATGCCCTTGCGCTGTTTCTCTGTCGTGGCGCCCAGCAGCCACAGCAGCAGAAAGAACGCCATCATCGCGGTCACAAAGTCGGCATAGGCCACCTTCCACGCGCCGCCGTGATGGCCGCCGGCGACGATGGTGATCTTTTTGACGATAATCGGCGCGGGGATTTCGCCCTTGCCGGGTTTTTTCGGGGGGGCCATGGCGCCGGTTTACCTTCCGCGCAGCGCGTCGAGCAGTTCCGAGAGGCCCGGACGGAAATCATGGCTGAGGCCCGAACGGGCGCTTTCCACCACCAGCGGCTGCGGCCAACCGTGCAGAGACGCGATGATCACCTGTTTGACGCAGCGATAGATCTGCTCGTCGGCCTCGATCACCTGCAACATGCGGTTGGCCATTGGAGAGACCATGCCGTAAGCCAGCAGCACGCCCATGAAGGTTCCCACCAAGGCCGAGCCGATCATCCCGCCCAGCACGCTCGGCGGCTTGTCGATCGAACCCATGGTTTTCACCACGCCCAAAACGGCCGCCACAATACCCAGCGCCGGCAAGGCATCCGCCATATTGGCCAGCGCGTGCTGCGGGTGGTGCATTTCGTGGAAGATGGTCTTCATGCTGTTGTCCATCACGTCCTCGACCGCGCTGACCTCCAGCGTGCCCGACGACACCACGATCAAGGTCAGCGTGTCGCACATCAGATCGGTCAGGTGGTGGTTGGCGAGCAGTTTGGGATATTCGGCGAAGATGGCGGAGGATTTGGGGTCGGCGACATGGCTTTCCATCGCTACCGGGCCTTCGGTGCGCAGCAGCTTCATCAGCTTGGATGTGAGCGCGATGGCGTCGATGTGGTCCTGCTTGTTGTGCTTGGGCCCCTTGAACACCTTGCCGAAACCGCCGCCGAACGCCTTCAGTCCGTGCAGATCATTGCCGGTGATCAGCGCGCCCAAGGCCGCGCCCAGAATGATCAGCAATTCGTGCGGGATAGCCTCGAACACCGGCCCCAGCGCGCCGCCGGTGATGGCAAAACCGCCAAACACCATGCCGAAGAGAACCGCGATACCAATACCGGCGTACATCAACTAACCCCTTTAAAACGCGAAAATAACCATATTTAAAAACGGCACGCAGACCCCCGTCGGGGCCGGCGAAATTTATTGCAGCATGGAAAACAGCGACATGCCCGACACCTTGACAAAGCTGGCCTGTGCGGCCTGCAACGCGACCATCGTTTGCTGCATCTGTGAAACGGCGCTGGATATATCGGTGCTGCCCAGATTTGATTCCTCGGTGGCGCGCTGGGTGGTCAGCTTGCTTTGGACATTAGTAGTGGTGGTCACCCAGTTTTCGCGCGCGCCGATCAGGGTTTGCGCGGTGGTGGCCTGGGTCAGCCCCGCGGACAGCTGGTTCAGAGCGGCTTGGGCGGCGGCTTGCGGCGTGGTGCCGGCGGTGCCCCCCTGCAAACTGGTCGCCAAATTCTGCACCACGCTGAGCAGGTTGGTGGCGGTGCCGCCCACGCTGAAATTGAACACCTGCGGGCCAGTGACCCCGGTCGTCACCGACAGCCCGGCGCCCAGCGACACCGTGTTGGCCGTGGCCGAGCCCGCATAGGTGGCATTGCCCGAAGCATCCAACGTATAGGCCGGGCCCGACGCATTGCCGCCGAACAGCGGGTTGCCGTTGGTATCCTGCGTATTCGCAAGATTGGTGAGGTTGGTATACAGCTGCCCGACCTGCGTACCGATACTCGCGCGCTGAGTGTCGGTGAGGGTGGAGCTGGCGGCCTGCTGGGCCAGCGTCTGGATCTGCTGGATGGTGCTGGTCACCTCGCTCAGCGTCGAGTCGGCCAGACTCAGGCTGGTGCTGGCGGTATTGGCATTTTGGGTGTCGGCGGTGCCGATGGCATCCTGCAATTGCAGGCTGCGCATCTGCGCGGTCGCCGTCGGATTGTCCGCGGCAGAGGCATATTGATTGCCGGTGGCGATCTCGGTTTGCAACTTGTCCACCTGCTTTTGCAGGGTGTTCATGTTGAACGTGGCCGAATCGTAAAAGCCGCTGGTGCTTACCGTGGTCATGATACCCTCACGTGATGCCGATGAGCTGCTGGAACATGGTGTCGGCTGCCTGAATCACCTTGCCCGATGCCTGAAATGCCTGCTGATATTGCAGCAGATTGGCGGCCTCGGTGTTCAGGTCCACGCCCGATTGCGCGGCCAACTGGCTTTGGGCCTGCGTCGATATGGCGTCCTGTGCGGTTTGCGCGGTGGTGGCGCTGGCGGTGGCGCTGGATGTGGTGAAGATCAGCGAATTGGTATTGGTGGCGATGCCGGCCGTGTTCAGTGCGCTCTGCATCGCGTTCAGGTTGGTGATGTCCTGACTGCCCGCCGCCGAGCCCGTCGCCGCCGTGGCGATTTGGTTGCCCGATGTCATGGTGACGGCGATGTTGCCGGCGGTTGTGCCCGAAAACATCGCCGCACCGGTGGCCCCGGTCAGGTCGGCGCCCGCAGCTTGCGCGGTGTTGACGGTGGTGATCAGCGAACTGGCGATGGAATTGAGGCTGGTGGTGGCAGTGGCGGCGGCGGCTAATCCGTTCTGGTCCGCCGACAGGCTGCCGCCGGTGATCGACAGCGCCGTGCCGCCCAGCGTGAAGCTGATCGTCCCATTCGCCGCCGTGGCAGAGGCCAGCGCGGTGGCGGTGCCGCCGCTGACCAGATTGGGCCCGCTGTTGCCGCCCATCTGCACGGTTACCGTGCCATTGGCGGCATAGCTGGCGTTGAAATTGGTCAGCTTGGACAGAGAGGTCAGCGCCGCGTCGCGTTGATCCAGCAAGCCGGCGCCATTGTTGGCGGGGTTGGGGTCGATGGCGATCTGCTGGTTGATCTGCGCCAGATTATTGGCCAGCTGGTTAATCTGGGTGACCCCGCCACTGGCATCGGTCTGCATGCCGCTTTGCGCGGTGGCCAGCGAATTGCTGGCGAGGTTAAAGCTCTGCGCCATGTTCTGCGCGTCGGCCAGCACCGATTCGCGCAAGGAGGCGTTGGTGGGATTGGCGCCCAAAGATTCCAGCGCACCCTGAAAGCTGGTGATCGAGTCATAGACATTCGACTGCTCTACCGCGTTGCCGACATTGGTCAGGTTGGTGACATTGCCATCCGCCGCCGCCGCCGCCGATCCGGTCGCATAAACCTGGCCCTGCAAATAGGTGCTGACATCGCGGTTGACGCCGGTGACATGCACGCCCGACAAAGCCATGGCATTGGTGACGCCTGTGTTTTCGGGCGTATTCAGCTCTGACTGATTGATCGTTTCGCGCACATAGCCGGCGGTGGAGGCGTTGGCGATGTTTTGCGCGGTGATATTCAGCGCGGCGCTGGATGCGGCAAGCCCGCTGGCGGCGATGGAGAGGAGCTGCGAGGTCATGGCTTAGCTGCCCTTCTGGCTGGCGCTGGAGGAACGCGCGCCCCCTGAACGCGCGCCCAGCGTCTTTTCCAGCATCTTGGCGATGCCAAGGCTGTCGTGGCTGGCAGAGATGTCGGCGAATTTGCTGTCCTGAATCGAATTGAAGGTGTTCATGGCGTCGCTGGGCGCCTCGCCAAAACTGCCTTTGTGCGCCTGCGCCAACATTTGGCGGGTAAAGATCGCCTCGAACTGATGCGCGATTTTGGACAGCTTGGCCTTTTGCGCCGCCGTCTGGGCATCGGTCGTCGTCGCAGCCGTCGCCGCCGCTGTGGTCGCCACATTCGAGACGAGAGTTCCGCTCATATCACCACCATCTCCGCACGCAGCGCGCCGGCCTGTTTCAAGGCTTCCAGAATAGCGACAAGGTCTGAAGGGGTTACGCCCAGCAGGTTCAGGGCATCTACGATCTTTGACAGCGAGGCCCCGCCCTTCATCAGGGCGACGTGGGATTTTTCCTCGTCGGTGGTGATGGTGCTGTTTTGGGTGACCTGCGTGGTGCCGTTGCTGAGCGCGTTCGGCTGGCTGACCTTGGGTTTTTCGTTGATGCGCACGGTCAGCTTGCCGTGGCTGATCGCGGCGGGGGACAGTTCGACGGCGGAATTGATCACCACCGTGCCGGTGCGGCTGTTGATGATGATGCGCGCGGCGGCCTCGGCGGGCTTGACCTGCACCATCTCGATCGCGGCCAGCATGGCAGAGCGGGTGCTGGCCCCGGCGGGCAGGCGCAGATCGACGGTGACGCCGTCCTCCACCTGGGCGATGCCGGGGAACAGGCGGTTGACCGCATCGCTGACGCGTTCGGCGGTCAGGAAATCAGCCTCGTGGAGGTTGTAGCGCAGGATGGGCGATGTCTCGAACCCGGTCGCCACGGCGCGCTCGACGGTGGCGCCATCGGCGATACGGCCGACGGTGGGGATGTTGACGGTCAGCTGGCTGCCGTCCTTGGCGGTGATGCCCAGGCCGCCGACCGCCAGATTGCCCTGCGCCATCGAATAAATCTGGCCATCAGCACCATACAGAGGCGTCAGGATCAGCGTGCCGCCGCGCAGGCTCTTCGCCTTGCCCAGCGTGGATACGGTGATGTCGATGGTCTGGCCCGGCTTGGCAAAGGCGGGCAGGTCCGCCGTGACGATGACGGCGGCGGCGTTCTTCAGGCTGGGGGTGACGCCGGCGGGCAGCTGAATGCCCATCCGCCCCGACATACCGCGCATCGCCTGTTGCAGATATTGCAGATCATCGTCCCCGGTGCCCGGCAGGCCGACGACAATGCCATAGCCCGTCAATTGGTTGCTCCGCACGCCCTGAAAACTGCCGAGATCGCGGACGCGTTCGGCGTGGGCGGGGGTGGGCACCAGGGCACCCAGCAGCACTCCCGCCAGCGCAGCCAAAGCCATCGCCGCCCACGCCGTCATCGACGCCCGAACCGAGCGCGGCAACAAACGGCGCAGCACGAGCGGGATGTGCCCTGCGTGATGCCAATGGGGAAATCTGTGGTGGCGGGTCATCATCATCTCCATCAGAAGGGGCTGATGGTGTTGAAGAATTTCGACAGCCACCCCTCGCGCGCGCTGCGCTGGATGGAACCGTTGCCCGAATATTCCATATGCGCGTTGGCGACCTGCGTGGACAGCACGCTGTCGGTGTCGGCGTTGATGTCGGCGATCCGCACGATGCCAGAAAACTGGATCCATTCGGTGCCTTGGCTGAACAGCATCTGCTTTTCTCCGCGCACCAGAACCGTGCCGTTGGGGCGTACCTCGGCGATGGTGACGGTGACGGTGCCGTTCAGCGCGTTGGTCTGGGTGGTATTACCCTGTCCATTGAACGACGAATTCGACGATCCGTTAAGGGATAGCGCGTTCAAATTGAGCGGCCCGATGGCCGGCGCCGGCATGGCGACAGTGGAGGCGCGCTGGGTCTTGGTGACGGCGGTTTTGTTGGTGGTGGTGGCCTCGGCCAACACGATATTGACGATATCGCCGACGGCGCGGGCGCGGTTGCCCTCGATCAGCGGAGCGTAACCGGCGTTGACGTTGAAGATCGAGCCATCGGGGCTGCGCGGCGGGGTGATCACCGGCAGCGTCGCGCCATATCCCTTCGGCGGGTTGTTGGCGGCCTGCGACGGGGACGACAACAACGCCAGCACCGCGCCGGCCAGCCAAGTGACCTTGCGGCGACGGGTGTGCGAACCGGTAAGGGCGCGGGGGCCGGTAAGGGCGCGGGGAATGGGGAGCACTGGCAACATGGGTGCGGTAATCCGATAGGGTGAGGGGCGATGAAGCAGGGCGGAAATGGCGATCACAGCGTCTGGTTCGCGTTCTTCAGCATGTCATCGACCGAGGAGATCATCTTGGAATTGATCTCGTAACTGCGCTGGCATTCGATCATATCGACCAAGGCCTCTGTCACATCGACGTTGCTGCTTTCCAGCATGCCTTGGCTGATGGTGCCGCTGCCGGCTTGCCCCGCGATCACGGTTTGCGCCGCGCCGCTGGCGGCGGTTTCCAGCACATAGTTGCCCGAACCCGCCTGCAAGCCCGCCGTGTTGATGAAGGTGGAAATGGTGATCTGCCCCAGCTGGCTGGGGGTGGTGGCCCCCGCCGCGATGGCCGATACCGTGCCGTCCGGGCCGATCGTCACCGAGGAGGACCCCGCCGGCACCGTCACCGGCGGCTGCACCACATAGCCGTCCGAGGTGACGATCTGGCCTTGTGCCGAAAGGGTGAAATTGCCCGCGCGGGTATAGCCGGTCTGGCCACCGGGCATCGCCACCGAAAAATAACCCGAGCCCTGAATGGCCAGATCATAGGTGTTGCTGGTGCTGGTCATCGTCCCTTGGCCCAGGTTCGATGTGGTGGACTGGATCTGCACGCCGGTGCCCAGATTGATGCCGGTGGCGTAATTGCTTTCGGTGGTCGATTGCTGGCCGGCGACGCGCGCATCCTGATAGGCCAGCGTGGCGAAATTGGCGCGCTCGGACTTGAAGGCGGTGGTGTTGGCGTTGGCGAGGTTGTTGGCGATCACCCGCATACGGGTGTCTTGGGCCTCTAGGCCGGTGCGGGCGACTTGCAGGGCGGAAGCGGACATGGGCGGTACTTTCTATGTTAGGGTTTAAGCGGGCAGCTTCATCAGGCTGGTGCCGCTTTGATCGACATCCTTGGCGGTGGAGACCAGCTTGGTGCGGATCTCGAACAGGCGCTGGGCCTCCAGCATATCGACGAGGACCGCGCTGGTGCTGACGTTGGACTGTTCCAGCGCGCCCGATTGCACGCGGGCATTGTCGTCGGCGGGCAATACGCCGCCGCCCTCTCCACGGAACAAACCGTCGAGCCCCTTGGCGATGTTGCTGCCACCGGGGCTGGCCAGCTTGATCTTGTCCACCACGTCGGGCGGGGTTCCTTTCGCCGCGCCGGCGGCGAGGGCCATCACGCTGCCATCGGCGGCGATGGTGATCTTGGCGTCCTGCGGCACGCTGATTGGCCCGGTGGCGCCGATGACGGGGCGGCCATCGCCGTTTTGCAAGATGCCGTCGGCGGACACGGACAGGTCGCCGCGGCGGGTATAGGCCTCGGTGCCATCCTCGGCCTGTACAGTGATCATGGCCTGCGCCTCTACCGCAAGGTCCAGCGGCTGGTCGGTCTGGGTGATGGCGCCGGCGGTCATGTCGGCGCCTTTCACCTCGGCCTCGGTCATGCTGCGCGCTTCGAGGCTGGGGCCTTTCAGCGTCATCGGCGTGGCATAGATCATCTCTGCGCGAAAACCGGTGGTGTTGGCGTTGGCCATGTTGTTGGCGATCACCCTCTCGCGGGTCATGCTGTCGGTGAGGCCGGACACGGCGGTATAGATCAGATGGTCCATGGTTTAGACCTTACTGAACCGCTTGCATGATCGCGGTGATCATCGCGCTGTTGGTGCTGATCGCCTTGGAGTTGGCCTGAAAATATTGCTGGGCGTCGATCAGATTGACCAGTTCGGTCGACACATCGACGTTGGACCCTTCCAGCGAGCCCGACAGCACGGTGCCATAGCCGACCCCGCCCGGCGCATTATAGGTTGGCGTGCCCGACAGCCCGGTTGCCTGCCAATCTTGCGTGCCGGTTTGCAGCAAACCGCCCGGCGAGATGAAGTTGGCCAGCGCGACCTTGCCTAGGGCCGTGGTGGTGCTGTCGGTATAGGTGGCGCTGATCGTACCATCGGTGGCAATGGCGATATTGGCAAAGGCGGCGCCGCTGGCGTCGGTCTGCGGAATGACGATCGGCTGCGGTGTGGTCGATGTGACAACGCCCGCCGCGTTGATTGGCAGCATCTGAACCTGATTGCCCAGCGAATCGATCACATCGCCCGAGCCGTTGATCGAGAAATTGCCGTTGCGGGTATAATAAGTTTCGCCATTCAGCGGGTTGACGGTGGTGAAAAAGCCCTGCCCATTGACCGCCAGATCGGTGGCCGAGCCGGTCTGTTCGATCGCGCCGTTGGAAAAATGCTGGTCGATCGATTTTACCGTCGAACCAATGCCCTCGACCGTTTTCGGGTTGGAATAGGCGGTGCCCGCCACCAGATCGGCAAAGTTCACCGTGCTGGATTTGAACCCCGTGGTATTGGCGTTGGCCAGGTTGTTCGAAATGACGTTGAGCTCGACCTGCGCATTGGCAATGCCGTTGAGTGAGGTGGTAAAGGACATCGGGGGCTTCCTTGTGGGTTAGGTTAGGCGGCGGTGGTGCCGGTGGTGGTGGCAGCGGCGGGTGTCGCGGCCTTGGCGGCGGCCTGCTGCGCCGCCAGGATCGAGTTCAGCGTGGTCGACATGGTGGCCAGCGTGGTGTTCATCGTGTTGACGCCGGCCAGTTCGGAAAACTGCGCCATCTGCGCCACCTGCTGCGTCTCATCGACGGGGTTGCTGGGGTCCTGATTTTTCATCTCGGCGCTCATCAGCTGGATGAAGGTGTTCATGTTGAGCTGGGACGAGCTGTTGGTGGTGGCGCTGGTGCTGGCGGTGGAGCCGGCGGCGGTGCTGCTATTGGTGCTGCTTACGGTCATTTCATCCTCACAGTTTGGAGTATCAGGTCTTTGGCGGTGGACAGGGCCTCAACGAGGTTCTGGTATTGGCGCGAGCCGTCGAGCATCTCGACCATCTCGGCGTTTTCATCGACGGGGGCGGCCCAGACATCGCCATTGGCGTCGGCCAGCGGGTGGCCGGGGTCGTGCTCCTTGATGGGGGCGGCGTTGGAACGCAGAACGCCCTTTACCCGCACGGTGGAGAGGCCGGATTTCTTGTCCAGCTCCTCGGCGAAAACGGCGCGCAAGGGGCGGTAAGCGGCGTCCTCGCTGCCGGCGACATTGCCGGCGTTGGCAAGGTTCGATGCCGCCGCATTCATCCGCACGGACTGAGCCGACAGCCCCCGCGCGGCGAGATCGAAGATCGACATATTGACGTCTGGCATGGGTTATTCTCCCTTGAGCGCGCGGGTAACGCGGTCGACGCGGCCGGTGAGGAAGGCGAGCGAAGTGGCGTAGCCGGTGGCGTTTTCGCTGAAGGCGACCTGCTCGCTGCCCATATCGACGGTGTTGCCGTCCAGACTGGGCATCACCGGCACGCGGTATTGGATGGCGGCGTTGGCGGCGGTATTGGTGTCGGTACCCGCCAGTTCGGATTTCAGCGCGGCGGCGAAATTGATGTCGCGCGCCTTGTATCCCGGCGTCGAGGCATTGGCGATGTTCGACGTGATCAGCCCCATCCGCGCCGAACGCAGTTCCAGCGCGGCGCCATCCACGCCGAACAGGGTCTGGTTGAGGGCAGGATTGCTCATATTTCACCTTTCGCCTGTGCCACGCGGAATACGTTGCAATGGGCGTGCCAATTTGGCCGCGCGCCCCGGCATAAGGGTTTGCGCGGGTGCTGCCGTCTTGCGGGGCGGCAAGCGCTTGCCGGGCAGCGGCAAATTGCAGCCTGCCGGTGAAATTCCGCAGCCCCCCGCCGTTCTGGTGTCTGACGAAACGGGCCAACAGAGGGATGCGCGCGAAATGCTGTTTACATGGGATTTCGACGGGCCGGCGCTGCTGGTGGTACTGGGCGGCACCTTGCTGGGCACGATCCTGCGCTGCGGGCTGCGCGATTGCGGGGCGGTGCTGCGGGGGCTGGCGGGGCTGGGCGGGGCCGGCTTTGATGCCGACGAGGTGCGCAAGCAGCTGGCGATCCAGATCCAGCAGATCACCCGCGACGGCATCCTGCGCGCCCGCCCCCGCGCGCTGCGCGACAGCGAATTTGACGAGGCGACCGATGCGATGATCGGCCAGCGATCAATCCCGGCCCTCATCGCCTCGCACGAGGGACACAGCCAGCGCCGCATCGCGCAGGCCACCGCCGCCGTGCGCACGCTGGTGCAGGCGGCCGAGCTGGCGCCGGTGTTCGGCCTCGCCGGCACGCTGATTTCCCTGACGCGGTTGCCGGCGGACGGCATTGAACGCAGCGCCTTTTTGGTGGCGATCGGCATGGCGGTGCATGCGACGCTGTACGGCCTTGTCACCGCGAACCTTTTGCTGATGCCGCTGGCCGCATGGATAGAGCGCGTCGCCCTGGCCGAGGAACGGACACGCGGCGCGCTGATCGATTGGCTGGCAGCGCAAATGGCCGAGCGTTGCCCGGAACCGCAGGCCCCTGTCACACACCGCCGGTCGGATCGGATCAGCGCGGCATGAGGCGCGGGCAATTGCCGCTGGGCGCCATCGCCACCGAAAGGCGCGGGCTGGAACGGCGGGGGCCGGGTTTGCGGCCGGACTTCTCCTTGCGCGGATCGCGGCAAGGGGGCGCGATCAGCTGGCAGACGATGCTGGCCGATTTGGCCTTGATCCTGTTCATGGTGACAGCGGCGGCGATGGGCCAATCCGCCAAGGCACCCCCAAAAACGCTCGCGCCACATCCCGCTGCCAAACCCATGGCTTTGCCCTATTCGGCGCGGGGTGAGGCCTTGGCATTGTGGCGGGCGGGTGCGGGGGCGCCGTCGTTGGCCGCTTGGCTGGGGGCGCAGGCCGCCGATCAGCGCCAGCAACTGACCATCAGCGCCGCCTATCAGCCGGGCCATTTCGCCGAGGCCGCCGCAAAGGCCGCCGATCTCGCCGCCCAAGCCGGGGCGATGGGGCATAAGGCGCGGCTGGTGATCGAACCCGCCGAGCTTTCCGGCGCGGCGGCCCAGGTGGAGATCAGCGCCAGCCTCGCCTTTGACCGGCCCGATCCGGTTTCGCCGCCAACGGCCCGAGCCCCAGCCCCAGCCACGGCAGGCTTGGCACGGCCATTGCATAGCACTGGGCAGACGAAACCCTCCTAGGGCCATGTAACCGGCCCACAGAATCGGATCTGCCATGATGCTTGCGCGCCCCCTCCACCCCGTCCTGTTTCGCGTCGGCCTTCTCGGCATGGCGGCTGTGGGCCTATCCGCCCCCGCGCAGGCACAGGCCGGCTATGCCAGCCTACCGGCCATCGACCGCGCGGTGGCGGCCTTCACCGGCGCCGACATCGGCCTGCCCGGCGGCGCCAGCCTGCCCGTAGACCGCCGGCTGCGGCTGCGCGAATGTTCCTCGCCGTTGGAGCTGTCTTGGCGGGGGGCGCGCCATGATACGGTGGTGGTGCAATGCCCCGATGCAGGCAGCTGGCATCTGTTTGTCCCGGTGCAGAGCCATGTCGGCCAAGTCGGCGCCAATGCGGTGGACCGGGGCGACAGCATTACCATCGCGGTGACCGGCGACGGCTTCTCCGTCTCGCAACCGGGCGAGGCGATGGACCCCGGCGCGGTGGGCGACTGGATCCGCGTGCGCAGCGTTAAGGATGGATCGCCGCGCACCGATTCCATGCGCGCCAAGATCGTCCGCCCCGGCGAGGTGGAGGTTCCCCTGCCTTGAGGCTCGCCTTCCAAACGCCCTAAAACGGCAGGTTTCGGCAGGCCGCGAATTGCCGCCCTGCAAAAAATCGCCGCCCGCCCTTAAAACTTCGTTGCACCGTCCGTTCTGGGGTTTGTAAACCCAAGGAGCGGTACCATGTCCACCATTGGATCGGGCCCAAATATTAACAACGGGCCAAAAATTGACATCACCGCAGCGCGCACCGCTGCACAGGTGAACTCTGCCCAAACGCCGGCCACCAGCGCTGCGGCAACCCCGGCGCCAGCAGCCAGCACCAACGCGGCGCCCCCTGCCGCGCAGGTGACATCGGCGGCGCAGTCGATGGTCAGCAGCAGCACCAGTGCGGGCGCGGCGCCGGTCGATACCGATCGCACCGCAGCCATCAAATCGGCGATCAAGAACGGCACCTATCCGATCCTTCCCACGAAGATCAGCGATGCCATGATCGCCGCCAGCCTGATTTTGAGGACCGCAGCATGAGCCTATCCCCCTGCAATGCCGCCCCCATCACCACCTCGGCCGCGCTGAGCGCGACCCTGCAAAAGATGGTCGATGTGTTGCAGGGTGAACGGCAGGCGCTTGCCGGGCTGGACATCGATGGCATCATCGGCGCGGCCTGGACCAAGAGCAGCTTGGTTGACGCGCTGGGCGGAACCGAGGCTAGCGCCATCAACGACGAATGCCGCGGGTTGCTGGAGGCCGCCAAGCATTTGAACGAGGTAAACCGCCAGCTGCGTAACCTGATCGCCGCCAATGTCGCCGCGCGTCTGGATGCGTTGACGGGTTCGCCATCGGTCTATCGCACGCGGCCTGCGGGCAATCCGGCCTATGCCTATGCCGGCGGGCGGGGCTGAGTTCAAACTGGCACGAAGCTTGCGGGGTATCCCACCGGAACCCTTTGTTTCGGGAGTAAGGCTTGAGTTCGCCAGATCTGCTAGGCACCGTTGCTGCCCCCATTGCCCCCTCGGCGGCAGATGCCAGCGCCGGCGCGTCGGTTAAGGCCGCGATTGCGCGGGCGGCGGCGGCGACGGGCGTCGATTTCTCTTATCTGCTGGCGCAGGCCAAGATCGAGTCCGGGTTCAACCCCAATGCCCATGCCGGTACCTCGTCGGCCAGCGGGCTGTATCAATTCACCAAATCCACATGGGCGCAGACCTTGGCCAAGCACGGCGATGTGCTGGGGCTGACGGGTGCCACAACCGGCACCCAGATGCAGGCGCTGCGCAATGATCCATCCGCCTCGGCGATGATGGCGGCGGAATTGGCGGGCGATAATCAGGTGTCGCTGACCAATACCCTAGGCCGCCCGCCGCAGGCCAGCGAGCTGTACCTCGCGCATTTTCTGGGCGCGGATGGGGCGGGGAAATTCCTTTCCGCTCTGCAAACCGACCCCACCCAATCCGCCTCGGCGCTGCTGCCCAAGGCCGCCGCCAGCAACCGCGCGATCTTCTATGACGCCAGCGGCGCGCCCCGTTCGGTGGGCGCGGTGATGGCCTTGATCAAGGGCAAGATGGACAGCGCGCTGCAAGCCACCGGCGGCACCGATCCCAATGCGTTGGATGACCCATACACTACCGCGCTGGCTGCGGGCGGCGGCGGGGTGGCGCTGGCCGCCGCCCCCAGCGGCACCCTCAGCGGTGGCCCCATCGCGCAGGAATTCGCCGCGGCGCAAAGCGGCGCCACCACGTCCAGCGGATCGATGGCCGATACCTTGGCCGCCACCTTTGGCCTGTCGGGCGACAGTTCCTCCGCCCCTGATTTTGTCCGCGCCGCCTATGGGCGTCTGCAGCAGCTAGGTTTCTGACCCCATGATGCCCGGCTTTTTCCGCAAGTTTCCCATCGGCACCTTGGCGCTGCCCTTTGGCATTTTGATGCTGATCGTGCTGATGGTGGTGCCGATCCCGGCGGCGATGCTGGATGTGTTTTTCGTGGTCAATATCGCCATGTCGGTGGCGGTGTTGATGACCGCGATGAACGCCGCCAAGCCGCTCGATTTCAGTTCGTTCCCCACGGTGCTGCTGTTCGCCACCCTGCTGCGCCTGTCGCTGAACGTCGCCTCCACCCGCGTGGTTTTGGTGCATGGGCATGAGGGGGAATCGGCGGCGGGCCATGTGATCGAGGCCTTTGGCGCCTTCCTGATCGGCGGCAATTTCGTCGTGGGTCTGTTCGTCTTCATGATCCTGATGATCATCAATCTGGTGGTGATCACCAAGGGCGCGGGGCGCGTGTCCGAGGTTTCGGCGCGCTTCACTCTCGATGCCTTGCCGGGCAAGCAGATGGCGATCGACGCGGATCTGGGCGCCGGCCTGGTCACCGCCGACGAAGCCCGCGCGCGCCGCCGCGAGGTTTCCACCGAGGCGGATTTCTACGGATCGATGGACGGCGCCAGCAAGTTCGTCAAAGGCGACGCGGTGGCGGCGCTGTTGATTCTGGGCGTCAATATTCTGGCCGGTTTCGTGCTGGGCATGGTCAGCCACGGGCTGTCCGCTGGCGAGGCGGCGCAGCGTTATGTGACGCTGGCGGTGGGCGACGCGCTGGTGGCGCAGGTGCCCTCGCTGTTGCTGTCGATTGCCGCCGCCGTGATTGTGACGCGGGTGTCTGATACGCGCGATCTGGCTGGGCAAATCGGCGCGCAGTTTTCCGATCCGCGTGGCTGGCTGCCGGTGGCCTTTATCCTGTTCGCCATCGCCTGCATCCCCGCCATGCCGCAGAGGGTGTTCCTGCCCGCCGCTGGCCTCGCGTTCTGGCTGTGGGTGAAATTGCGCAAGAAACGCGATGATGCCGAGGCGTTGGCCGCCGTGCCAGAGGCCGCCCCGGTGATCGACCCATCGCGTATCACGCTGGAGGAAGTCAGCGACACCACCCTCGTCACCATCGAGCTGGGCTATGGCTTGGTGCAACTGGTGGAGGAGCGGCGGGGGGCGCCCTTGGTGGCGCGTGTTACCGGCGTGCGCAAGCAGCTCAGCCAGAATTTCGGCTTTGTCGTGCCGCAGTTCCGGGTGCGCGATTCGCTGGATATGGCGCCCAATGATTACCGGGTGATGCTGGGCGGGGTGCCGCTGGGCGGATCGACCATTCAGGTGGACAAGGTGCTGGCGATCGACGCCGGCGAGGCATCCAAGCAGCATATGCTGAAGGGCGATGCGGTGCGTGATCCCTCGTTTGGCTGCCCGGCGATCTGGATTGACCCAGCGGCGCGCGATCTGGCCACCGCCGAGGGTTTTCTGACCGTGGACCCCAGCACCGTCATCGCCACCCATTTGAACCAAGTTTTGTCCGAAAGACCATCCAGCCTGCTGGGGCCGGACGAGGTCAAGAACCTGCTGGAGGCCGTCAAGGCGCGCGCCGCTGGCTTGGTAGAGGCGGTTTATCCCGCGCCGCTGAGCCTTGCCGCCGTGACGCGGTTGTTCAGAGCGCTGCTGGATGACGGGGTGCCGATTGGTCATCCTTTGCCGATCCTCGCCAGCCTTGCGATTGCGCTGCAACAGACGCAGGATCACGACAAATTGGTCGAAGCGCTGCGGATCGATCTGGGCAATCTGATCGTCGGGCGGATCTGCGGGCCGGCGGAGCGTCTGCCCGTGCTGACGCTGGATGCCACCATGGAGGCGACCATCGCGCAGGGCCTGCTGGACCCCACCACCGGCCAGCCGCTGATCGAGCCCGACCTCGCCCGCACCATTGGCAACCGTGTTGCCGAGGTGATCGCCGAACGGCAGGCGCGCTTGGGTGCGGGGGCGCCGGCCTTGGCGATGATTGTCCAGCCGAGGGTGCGCCGGGCGCTGGCCACATTGCTGCGCCAGCGCGCGCCGACATGCACCGTGATCTCCATCGCCGAACTGCCCGAGGCGCAGCCCATCGAGGTGATCGCGGTGATCGGCGGCGAAAACAACCAGCCATCCGAACTTCCCAACCCCAGCGCTGACTTCGAGAGAGTAGCCGCATGAAACTCGACCCCAAACCCTTTGTCGCCGCGAAAGCTTATGCCGCCTATGCTGGCGATACTGCCGACCGGGTGCGGCGCTTTATGCCGATGGTGCGCAAGCTGGCGTGGCACCTCCACGCCTCTGGCCGCGACGGGATAGAGGTGGAGGACCTGATGCAGGCGGGGCTGGTGGCCCTGACCGAATGCGCGCAGAAACACAACGGGCCGGGCGAGGATGGCTTTGCCGCCTATGCCAAGATGCGGGTGAGGGGGGCGATGGTCGATATGATCCGCCGCCATGTGCCCTTGTCACGCGGGGCGATGGACCGCCGCCGCGCCGTGCGTGAGGCCGAGGCGCAATTGCGCAGCCATCTGGGCCGCGACCCCACCCCCGCCGAGACCGCCGAGGCGCTGGGCATCACTGTCAACGAGCTGGCGACGATGCGCGCGGCGTCTGAACCCTTGCGGTTTGAGGCGATTGATGAGGCCTATTCGGACAGCGACATGGCCTATGCCGATGATACGCCCGACAGTCTGGCCCTGCTGGAGGATCAGGAGGTGCGCGACGCGCTGGCCGGCGCCATCGGCACTTTGCCCGAACGGTTGCAGATGATCACGCAGCTCTACTTCGTTGAGGAAATGAACCTTGCGGAAATCGCCGATGTGCTGTCGGTCAGCATCCCCCGCGTGCATCAGTTGAAGGCGCAGGCACTGGACCGGCTGCGCGCGCAATTGGCGGGCTTTGTCGAGATCCTTTAGGTTTTGGGCAGGCCAGTAAGCAAGTCTGGCGTCAGCACCTGCGGCAGGATGCGCGGGGGCTGACCCTTGCCGGGATACCATACGTACAAGGGCACACCCGCCGCGCCGTGCTCGGTCAGGTAACGCGTGATCGCGCCATCGCGCCGCGTCCAGTCGCCGACCAGCACCGTCACATGCGCCGCAGCAAAGGCATCGCGGACCTCTGGGCGTTCGATGGCGAGGCGTTCATTGACCTTGCAGGTGAGGCACCAGTCGGCGGTGAAATAGGCGAACACCGGGTGGCCTGACGCCAGCGCCTTTGCCAATGCCGCGTCGCTGTAGGGCGCTGCGGGGATCAGTTCGCCCTCGCTGGCGGAGGGGGCGTGGATAAAGTGGGGAAGGTTGACAACAGCGTTCAGCAACAGTCCGGCCAGCAGCACGGAAAAGTGCAGCGCCACCGGCCTACCGCGCCGCTGCGCGTAGCCCACCATCGCCAGCAAGACCAGCAACACCAGCGTCAGCAGCACCGACGCCCCGGCAAAACTCCATCCGCCCAGCCGGCTCGCCAGCCACACGAGGGCCAGCGCGGTCAGCGCCATCGGCACCGCCATCGCGCGCCGGAACCAGTTCATCCATGCGCCGGGGCGGGGCATCATGCGGCGCAGCGCGGGCACGAAGGCTATGCCAAGGAACGGCAGCGCGATGCCCAGCCCCAGCGCGAAGAACAGGCTCAGCGCCTGCGCCACCGGCAGCAACAGCGCCGCGCCCATCGCGGTGGCCATGAAAGGCCCGGTGCAGGGCGTCGCCACGAACGCCGCCAGCAGGCCGGTGGCAAAGGCGCCCTTGCTGGACTGCTGCGCGAAACCGGGCACGGCCAGCTCATACAGCCCCAGCAAATTGGCGGTGATCGCTACGCTGAGCGCGAGCAAGGCGGCCACCACCCACGGTTCCTGCAACTGAAACGCCCAGCCGACTTGGGCGCCCCCTGCGCGCAGGGCCAGCAGCGCCCCGCCCAGCGCGAGGCACGCGGTGATGACGCCCGCCGAATAGGCTAGCCCCTCGGCGCGGGCCTCGGCCTCGCTTTCGCCGGCGCGGGCGAGGCTGAGCGCCTTCAGGCTGAGGATCGGGAAGACGCAGGGCATGATGTTGAGCAGCAAGCCCCCCGCCAAGGCCAGCCCCAGCAGCGCGATGAGCGGCAGGGCGGGGGCATCGCCAGCCAAGGGCGTGCCGCCGGCGGGGACGGGGCCGGGGGTTGTGGTGAACTCCAGCCCTCCGCCGCCCAGGGCCAGGACGGCTGACAGGCTGGTGGGGGCCGGTGCACCGGCGCGCCGGGCCAGCGTGACCACCAACGTATCGCCCACGCGCGCAAAGCCTTGCGGCGCGGCGTATTCGATCTGGCTGTCGGTGGCCAGAAACAGATGCGGCGCGGGAACCGGGGCGCTGGCGGGCAGCGGTATGGCGAGTCGCAGGGTCTTGGCGTCCACCGCGAAATGGGCGGTGCCGCCCAAGGGCGCGGGCAGCGCGGCGCGCCATGCGTCAAAGCGCGGGCTGGCGGCGGGCGTACCGATATGCACAACCGTGGTCAGCTTGGCCTTTTCGGGAACGCAGGTTTGGTCCGAACAGGCCAGCCACTCGGCATCGACGCTGATTGGCAGATTGGTCCCCGCCGCCACGCCCGCTGGCACCGTAAGAGGCACCAGCACCGTATATCCCTGCGTGTAAACATGGTTCATCAGCCCCGCCAGCACCAAGGTCTGCGGCACAGGATATTGTGGATCGCCAGCCTTGGCGCCCTCTGGCAGATGCCAAGCCAGCCGCATCGCATAGCCCGCATCGCCGGGGTTCAGCCAGTAACCATGCCAGCCGGGCGCGGGGCTCATGGCGATGGCCAGCGTTACCGTGCCGCCGGGCGCGGCGGGCCCCTCGGCCAGCAACTGCGCGGTGATGTGACCCGGCGCGCCGGCTGCGGGCGCGGTGTCTGCCTGCGCGCTGCCTGCCAACATCATGCTGGCCAGCCCCATGCCCGCCAGCATCAGCAAAACCGCTTGCCATATTTTCGCAACAAGGGGGCGATAACGCGGCATGTGAAAACTCTTTTGCAAGGGGAATGGCAAAAGGCGATTGCGCGCCGCAAGCCGATCCGTCAACCTGCTTGGTAATCCGGCCCGTGCGGCTGTATATGACAAGGACTGCTCCATGACGAACCATAAACCCCGCGCAGCCTATGCGGCCCTTGGCGTGGCGCTGGCGATGGCAACCCTGGCCGCCCCCGCTGCGGCCGCGCCGGCCAGGCACCACCATGCCGCGAAGGCGGCCCCGAAAACCGCAGTCGCCGCCGCGCCCACCACTCCGCCAAAGTTGTTGGTCGCCATCGCGGTGGACCAATATTCGGCGGATTTGTTCGCGCAGTACCGCCAGCATTATGTTTCGGGCCTCGCGCGGTTGATGACCGGGGCGGTGTTCCCCAGCGCCTTTCAAAGCCACGCCGCGACCGAAACCTGCCCCGGCCATTCGACGATCCTGACCGGGGTGCATCCATCGCGCAGCGGGATCATCGGCAATGCGTGGTTTGATCTGGATACGCCGCGGGCCGAAAAGCGCGTCTATTGCGCCGAGGACGAGCATGATCCCGCCTCCACCAGCAGCGTGCCGGTGGTCTCTGCGGGGCATTTGCGGGTGCCGACGCTGGGCGAGCGGATGAAGCAGCAATGGCCCGCCAGCCGCAACGTCGCCGTTTCCGCCAAGGACCGCGCGGTGATGATGATGGGCGGGCATGATATTGATCAGGCCTATTGGTGGCATGATCAGGGCTTTACCAGCCTGAAGAACCGCACTCTGGCCGATGCCGCGTTGGAGGAAAACGCGGCGATGCTGGCGATGCTGAAAACCGGCGCGCCGGCGCTGGCCGCCCCCGATTGGTGCCTGCCGCGCACCCGCGAGATTAAGGCCGGCGATGTGACGGTGGGCACCGGGCGCTTTGCCGTGGCGCCGGGGGTGGGCGATGATGTGCGGGTCAGCCCCCGCGTCGATGCGGCGACGCTGGATCTGGCGGCGCGGTTGGTGAAGGACATGAAGCTGGGGAAGGGGTCCGCCCCTGATATGCTGTCGGTCAGCCTGTCGGCCACCGACTATATCGGCCACGCTTATGGCACCGAGGGGCTGGAGATGTGCATCCAGATGCAGCATCTCGACAGCGCCTTGGGGGCGTTTTTCACGCGCCTTGATGCGATGGGGATCGATTATGCCGTGGTGCTGACCGCCGACCACGGCGGGCTGGATGTGCCCGAACGGCTGGATGATCAGGCTCTGCCCAGCGCGGGGCGGGTGGACAAGGCGCTGACGCCCTTGGCGCTGAGCCATACCATCGCCGCCAAGCTGGGGATTGCCGGGCCGGTGCCGCCCTGTGTGCCGCCAGCCGCCGGGGCCGATCCTGATCCGGTGGCGGGGCTGGTCTGCGCCGACGCGCCCTTTGGCGATTTCTGGGTCAGCCACGCCTTGCCGCAGCCCCAACGCGAGGCTGTCACCGCCGAGCTGGTGGCCGAGATGCGCGCTCGCCCGGAAAGTGCCGCCGTCTTCACCCACGCCGAGATCGCCGCCGCGCCGATCCCGCACGGCGAGCCGCAGGATTGGCCTTTGCTGGCCCGCGCCCGCGCGTCATTCGACGATCAGCGGTCGGGCGATGTGGTCTTGCTGCTGAAACGCGCGATGGTGCCGATCCCGGTGCCGCAGAAGGGATATACCGCGACCCATGGCTCGGCGTGGGATTATGACCGCCGGGTGCCGCTGCTGTTCTGGCGCAAGGGCGTGCCCGGTTTGGAGCAACCCGCGCCGGTGGAAACGGTGGATATTGCCCCCACGCTGTCGGCGCTGATTGGGCTGCCGGTGCCGGCGGGGGCCTATGACGGGCGCTGTCTGGATATTGACGGCGGGCCAGCCGATACTTGCCGGGGGGCTGCCAAAGTGGCAACAGGGGGGCATGAACGCTAACACCTCCATCGCGGATGGCCCCGAACGTCAACGGCGCGATCTCGTCATTCTGGGCGGCGGCTTGGTCGGCATGACGCTGGCGCTGGCCGCTGCCCGCGCCGGCATCACCTCGCATGTTGTCGATCACGAGGACCCCGCCAAGCTGACCGCCGCCGGGGCCGATGGGCGGGCCAGCGCGATCTCCACCGCCAGCTGGAACCTGTTTTGCAACATCGGCTTGGGGGATGTGCTGGCGCCGCTCGGCTGCCCGATCGAGGCGATTGCCGTCACCGATCAGATGAAGCCCGGCCGCATCGATTTCCGGCCCGAACCGGGTGATGGCAGTTTGGGCCGGATGTTCGCCAACCGTGATCTGCGTCTGGCTTTGTTCGATGCCGCGCGCAAGGAGCCGGCGATCAACTGGGTACATGGCGTCAATGTCGCCGCGCGCGAACGCAGCGCGCATGGCGTTTCCGCCACCCTGTCCGATGGGCAAAAGCTGACCGGCAGCCTGCTGGTCGCCGCCGAGGGCCGCCGTTCGCCCACCCGCGACGAGGAGGGCATTGGGCTGGTGGCGTGGGATTATTCGCACACCGCCATCGTCGCCGGACTGACCCACGAAAAGCCGCACGAGGGGACGGCGTGGGAGATTTTCTACTCCGCCGGGCCTTTCGCCTTGCTGCCGCTGAATGATCTGGACGGCCAGCACCGCTCTGCCCTCGTGTGGACGGTGCCGACCAAGAACGGCGCAGGCGTGATGGCGATGTCCGACGCCGCTTTCCTCGCCGAGGTGCGTGCTGTGATGGGCGGTCTTTATGGTGACATTGGGCTGTCGGCGCGGCGGATGGCCTATCCGCTGTCCTATCAGAACGCGACGCGGATCACCGGCGACCGGCTGGCTGTGGTCGGCGACGCGGCGCATGGCATGCACCCGATCGCCGGCCAGGGGCTGAACCTTGGCCTGCGCGATATCGGCGCCTTGGTGGAAGTTTTGACCGAGGGAATGCGGCTGGGGCTGGAGGCGGGCGATGCTGGGTTGCTGCGCCGCTATGAAAATTGGCGCAGCCTCGATACCTTTACCACCATGAGCGTGATGGACGGCATCGTGCGTCTGTTCGGCGTGCCGGGGCGGACGGCCAGCGCGGTGCGGCGGCTGGGGATGGGCGCGGTGCAGCGGATGCCGGGCCTGAAGCGCGTGTTCATGAACGAGGCGCGCGGGACCAGCGGCAAATTACCCCTGTTGTTGCAGGCCTGATCAGCGCGGCTGGGTTGGCGTCGGCTGGTTAGGCGTTGGCGGCGCGGTTGGTATCACCAGCGGGCTGGGCTGGCTGACCGCATGGCCCTTGCTGTCGCGCAGTTTGGTGGGCTCCAGCAGGGCGGTGGTTTCCAGCAGGTCCAGCGCCTGTTGCACCTGAGCATAACGGCGCGCCGAGGCGATCCACGCACCGGCATCCGCGCCGCCCGGCAGGCGCGACACATCGGCGATGGCATCATCGATGCGCCCTTCGCGCAGGGCCATTTCGGCGTGGTCTATGCGGGCGGTGGGGGCGGGCGCGGGGGCACTGGCGCGGCGCAGAACGAGCAGATTGCTGAGCTGTGACCAGCCGCTGGCGGCGGCGGGGGCGGTCAGCGCGGGCGCCATCGCCTGCAACCGCGCCGACAGCTGATCGAGCGTCACCGGGGCCTTTTGCGCCGCGATAACGGTGGCGACGGCCCCCGGCAGCGCATCGCCAAAGCGCAGCTTCAGCTGATCCTCCAGATAACCCAAGGGCGCGCCGCGTGTGGTGGCGCGGCGGGTGGCAAAGGCCACCAGCAGAGCCTCGGCGCGGGCGGTGTTGGCTTCCTCGGCATTGGCTTGCAGGTCGATCCGCGCCAGACGTTGCTCCAGCGCGATGATGCGGGTTTCCAGCGCGGCCTCGTTGGTGGCAAGCGGCAAGCTGCCGATCGGGGCCATGTTGGCGCCGGGGTTGGCGCCGGGCGCGCCGGGGGCATGATAATGCGACGTGCCGATCAATTCGCCCACGCCCAGCCCCTGATGCGTGGCCAGCCAGCCCACCGCGCCGCCGCCGCCGACAAAGGCCAGCAACAGCGCCAGCAGCATCATGCCCCAGCGGCTCTTGCGGCGGGCGGGTTGGTTTGGAGCCTGCAATTCCTGATACACCTGTTCTGTCATGCGGTTGCGATCCCGTTTGGCGGCCTTACTGGCACAATTGCCCGGCCAGCGCCAGCAGCGCCGCGTCATCGGGGGCGGCGGCGGTGGTGATGCTGGCCCAGCCTGTGCCCGCCGCCTGTGCCACGCGGGGGGCGAGGGCGATGATGTGCAGGCGGTGGCGGGGGATGGCGGCGCGCTCGCACTCCGCGGCGAAATGCCGGGCGGCGCGGGCGGAATGCAGCATCACCACCGCGCCCCTCAGCGCCCGCGCCGACAGCAGCAGCGCCAAGGGGCCGGGCAGCGGCAGCGGATCGCTGGTATAGACCTCGCGTTCGGTGATGGTGATGGTGTCGGGGGGCACCAGCGCCACCCTGTCACGCGCGCAGAGGCGCAGCAGATGACGATGCCGGGGGTTCAGATCGCTCATCAAACATTGCAGGCCGCCGCTGCCGACGGTGATGACATCTAGGCCGGCTGCGCGGCAGGCCTCTGCGGTGGCGGCGCCGACAGCATAGGTGGGCTTGCCGGCGTATTGGGTCAGCGCGGGGCCGGACGGACCTGACCCGGCCAGGCGAATCGCATTGGCGCTGCCGATCAGCAGCGCGTCGATTTGCGCGGGGTCGGGGGCGTCCCAGTGGCGGGCCTCGGCGGTGAAGAGGGGGAAGCCGTGGGCGTCCAGCCCGGCGGCGCGGGCTGCGGCGAGGGTCGCCGCGCAGCCCGGCTGCGGGCGCAGGATGACGAGGGGGAGGCTCATGTTGGCGGCCCAGACGATGAAGGGGGGGTGAAGTGGCGGGTGACGTCCTGTGGCGCGCGGGCCAACAGGTCGGCGGCCAACTGCGCCGGGGCGGCGATGTCGTCATGGGCGAAGCGGGCGCTGCCGGTGATGCGATGCGCGCCGTCAGGGCTGAACAGCGCGGCGGTGAGGTGGAGCTGGCCTTCCTCGTGCAGGGTCAAGGCGGCGATGGCGCTGTGGCAATTCCCCCCCAAGGCAGCCAGCAGCGCGCGTTCGGCCAGCAAGGCGGCGCGGCTGGGGGCGTGGTCGATGGTGGCCAGCAGGCTGCGGGTCTCGGTGTCCTCGGCGCGCGATTCGATCAGGATGGCGCCTTGGCCGGGGGCGGGCAGCCATGTGGCGGCGTCCAACCGGTGGCCGATATCCTGTTGCCCCAGCCGGTTCAGCCCGGCGGCGGCGAGCAGCGTGGCGTCGGCCTCGCCAGCGGCCAGCTTGGCGAGGCGGGTGGCGACATTGCCGCGATAGGGGACGATCACGATGTCGGACCGCAGGTTCAGCATCTGCGCGGCGCGGCGGGGGGCGCTGGTGCCAAGGCGCGCGCCCTGCGGCAGGGCGGCAATGGATTCGGCCCCCACCAGCACATCGCGGACATCTGCGCGTTCCAGCACGGCGGCGATGGCGAAGGCGCCGGGGCGCAGCGTCTCGACATCCTTGGCGGAATGGACGGCGAAGTCGATCTCGCCCTCTGCCAGCCATGCGTCGAGTTCCTTGGTCCACAGCGCCTTGCCGCCGATTTCGGCCAGCGGGCGATCCTGGATCTTGTCGCCGCTGGCGGTGACGGGGACGATCAGAATCGCCTCCGCCGCCAGCCCGTGCGCCGCGCACAGCCGGGCGCGGGTTTCATAAGCCTGCGCCATGGCGAGGGGCGAGGCACGGGTGCCCAATTTCCATGGGCGGGCGGGCTGCGGGCTGGTGTGTTGTGGCATGGCGGCTTGTGCTAACGGGCAATCTCGTTAAGGGGAAGCCACGAGTTGCGTGCTGGTAGGGCCGGGGGGCTGCCGCGCGTCAGTATCGCCTTAATTTGTCACGCCTTTTGGGGGTCTGTTTGACGCTGGTTCTGGGTATCGAATCCTCTTGCGACGAGACGGCGGCGGCGTTGGTGACCGATGACGCTTGTGTCGGGCGGCGGATTCTTGCCCAGAGGATCTCCTCGCAGGACGCCGAACATGCGCCCTATGGCGGGGTTGTGCCGGAAATCGCCGCCCGCGCCCATGCGATGCGGCTGGCGCCCCTGATCGCCGGCACGTTGGCCGATGCGGGGCTGTCGCTGGATGATGTCGATGCGATTGCCGCGACCGCCGGGCCGGGGCTGATCGGCGGGGTGATGGTCGGGCTGGTGACGGCTAAGGCGCTGGCGATGGCCTCGGGCAAGCCCTTGATCGCGGTCAACCATCTGGAGGGGCATGCTTTGTCGCCGCGCTTGGCTGACGCTACGCTGGAATATCCCTATCTGCTGTTGCTGGCGAGCGGGGGGCATTGTCAGCTGCTGCGCGTCGGCGGGGTGGGGCAGTACCGCCGCCTTGCCACCACCATCGACGACGCGCTGGGCGAGGCTTTTGACAAGACCGCCAAGATTTTGGGCCTAGGCTATCCGGGTGGGCCGGCGGTGGAGCGTTTGGCGCTGTCGGGTAACCCGCGCGCCGTGCCTCTGCCGAGGCCGTTGAAGGGGTCGGCGGAACCGCATTTCTCCTTTGCCGGGCTGAAGAGTGCGGTGATGCGCGCTGCCGAGACAGGGGTGCATTCCGCCGCCGATCTGGCCGCGAGTTTTCAGGCGGCGGCGATTGATTGCGTGCTGGACCGGACCGCGCGGGCGATCACAGCGGCGGGCCCGGTGTCGGCGCTGGTGGTGGCGGGCGGGGTCGCGGCGAATCAGGCGATGCGGGGCGCGCTGGCGGGGTTGGCGGGGGCGCATGGTTTGCGCTTTGTCGCGCCGCCCATGGCGCTGTGTACCGATAATGGCGCGATGATCGCCTGGGCGGGGGTGGAGCGTTTCGCCTTGGGGCTGGTGGACGGCCTCGATGTGGCGGCCCGCCCGCGTTGGCCGCTGGACCCCGACGCCTTGCCGGCGCGCGGGGCGGGGGTGAAGGCATGAGCCCGGCTGCAACGATTGGCGTGCTGGGCGCGGGTGCTTGGGGCACGGCCTTGGCGGCGATGCTGGCCAGCGATGGGCGGCGGGTGTTGCTGTGGGCGCGCGAACCGGCCTTGGCGGAGGCGATCAATGCGACGCACCGCAACCCGTCCTATCTGTCCGATGTGGCGCTGCCCGCTGGCATCTGCGCCACCAGCGATCTGGCCGAGATGGCGCTGCCGATCCTGCTGGGGGTGGTGCCAGCGCAGCATCTGGGCGGGGTGTTGCTGCGCTTGCCGCAGGGCGTGACGCGGGATCTGGTGCTGTGCGCCAAGGGGATTGAGGCGGGGACCGGTAGGCTGATGGTCGATGTGGCGCGCGCCGCGCTGCCGGGTGCGGCGATGGCGGTGCTGTCGGGGCCTACTTTTGCGCGCGAGGTGGCCCGCGGCCTGCCCACCGCCGTGACGCTCGCCTGCGAGGGGCACGAGGCGCAATGGGCGCGGTTGGCTCCGGCCATCGCGCGGGCCACCTTCCGCCCCTATTATTCCGACGACGTTACCGGCGCCGAGGTTGGCGGGGCGGTCAAGAATGTGCTGGCCATCGCCTGCGGGGTGGTGGACGGGCTGGGGCTGGGCGAGAACGCCCGCGCCGCCCTGATCGCGCGCGGCTTTGCCGAGATGACGCGGTTTGGCGTGGCGCGCGGGGGGCGGGCCGAGACTCTGGCGGGGCTGTCGGGGATGGGCGATCTGGTGCTGACCTGTGCCTCCACCGCCAGCCGTAATTACGCGCTGGGCAAGGCGCTGGGGCAGGGGCGCACGGTGGCTGAGGCCTTGGCCGCCAGCAAGGGCGTCGCCGAAGGTGCGGCCACCGCCCCGGTGCTGGCCGACATCGCGCGCACGCAAGCGATTGCCATGCCCATCGTCGATGCCGTCTGCCGCCTGCTGGCGGGCGAGGCGGCGGGCGCCGTGGTGGCCGATCTGTTGGCGCGTCCCCTGAGGGCTGAATCGCAAGGCGAGGGCGCGGCTTGAGCGAAGCTGTCACCACCACGGATGCTGGCATCGAAGCCGGCAACAGCCGCGACATCGCTGCCTTGGCCAAGGGCGGGCGGACCAATTTCTTCGGCTTTTTGCTGCGGTTGATGGCGCGCATTCCGTTCCTGTTTATCGCCAGCCGAATGTACGGCGCGGCGGCGATGGGGCGGTTTAGCGCGGCGGTGGTGATGGTGGAATTCGCCGGAATGTTCGCCACTTTGGGCCAAAAACGGGGCCTGGCGCAACGCTTGGCCGAGGAGCGCGAGCATCCCGCCAATGCCGTCGCCGATGCGCTGATGGTGGCCAGTGTGATCGCGGTGGCTCTGTCGGTGCCGATCTATCTGTTCCCGCTCAGCATGTATCCCAAGGGCCATTTTGCCCCCGCCGACTTGTGGCTGGTGGGGGCGGTGTGGATTTTGGCCATGGGCGATATTGCGCTGGCGGCGCTGGCGTTTCGTTTTGATGTGGCGACGACGGTGCGGGCGCGCTCGGTGGTGGAGCCCTGGACGCTGTCGATTGTGGCGGGGGTGCTGTATTTTGTTTACCCGCGCGCCGGGCTGTCGCTGGCCTATCTGGCGTCGGTGGGGGCGGCGACGGCGGTGGCTCTGGTGGCTTTGCTGCGTGCCTATGGCCTGCCGCGCGTATGGCGCCCGCACCCCGGGCGGCTGCTGCAACTGATCGCGCGCAACATGCCGCTGACCGGCGCCGACGCGGTGGAATGGGGCACGCGCAAGCTGGATGTGTTCATCCTGCGCCTGTTCGTCGGCGAGGTGGCGCTGGGGATTTATTACTTTGCCCAGCAATTCGCCAGCTTGCCGCAAAAGCTGAAAACCAGTTTCGAGCCTGTCCTTGGCCCGGTGATAACCCGCAATGTGCGCAGCCGCAATTACCCCGCCATCGCCGCGCAGGTGTGCCAGGTGGGGTTCTGGATCACCGCCGCGCAGGCTGGCATCGCGCTGGCGCTGGCCATTCCGGGGGCGCGGTTGATGGGGATGGGCGGGCAGGCCTATGTCGCGGGGACGCTGGCGCTGATATTCCTGCTGGTCGCCGAGGTCTGCGCCGCACCCGCCGTGGTGTCCGAGGCGGCGCTGATCTATCTGGCGCCCAAGCGCAATCTGGCCATATCGCTGGCGGTGATCAGCCTGCAAGCGGTGCTGACCATGGCCGGTATGTATATCGACCGCGTGTTTGGGCTGGACGAGATGGCGCGCCTGTCCTCGGTGGCGGGGGCGCTGTTGGTGACGCTGGCGATTGCGTCGTTTGTGAAATCGCGGCTGCTGGCCCATTACCTTGGCTGCAAGATCAGCAATTGGCGCTGGCCGCTGTTATGGGCGGCGGGGCTGGCGGGGCTGGTCGGCTGGGCGGTGACGGCTCTGCTGCCCGCCTGGGCGCAGCTGGCCATTGGCATTCCGGCGATTTTGGGCACCTACAGCTTTGTGATATGGCATAAGGGCTTTGGGCCCGATGACCGCATATTGTTCCGCAAACGCGGACATGACAGTGGAAAGGACGAATGATGGCGCTGTTGGTGGCGAACTGGCAGATGGTGGCCGGCGTGGTGGTTATCGCGCTGTTGGCCCTGTGGTGGCTGACGCGCCGCCCTAAAACCCGCATCCGCCACCACGCGCCTGATGCCTTGGACGAGGGCGTAGGCCCCGCGCCGCGCAATCAGGCCTTGATCGATGCGCCCAGTTCTTCCGCGCAAATGGCGGCTGCGGCTCGGGTGGCAGCGCCGCTGGCCAGCACCGGGCCCGACATCATGGCCGGCATCGGCGAAGTGATCGCCATCGGCGCCGCGCAAGAGGTGGTGGCCGCGCAAGCCGGCGACGACCTGACCCGCATCAAGGGACTGGGGCCGAAACTCTCCGCGCGTCTGGGGGAACTGGGCGTCACCAGCTTCGCCCAAATCGCCGCATGGAGCGATGAGGACCTCGCCGAGGTGGACGCGCAGCTGGGTGCGTTCGCCGGGCGGCCGCAGCGCGATAGCTGGGTGGAGCAGGCTGGGTTTCTCAGCAAAGGCGATGTGGCTGGGTATGAGGCTAAGTTTGGCAAGTTGTAGGGTTTAAGGTTTTAAGGTTTGAGGTTCTTGGGGGTGTTACACCCCCAAACCCCCATTACTGTTGGCGTTGTGTGTCGGGGCGATGTTTTGCTGGGCCGCGAGGCGGCTTTGAAAGCCTGCGGCGCTGCGGCGTAGCGTTTGGGGGAGCCGATGCGTGCCCTCGACAAGGTCGGGGAGCGCGAGGGCGATGGCCCTCGCATCTACTTTTTCTCTTTCAACCAAATGCCAATCTGAATCCCGCCATAGGCGAAGCCGCCGGCAAGGGTGACGACGATCACAATAGTTGAAATGATTTCGAAAGGGGACATGATGCCACTCCTTCTCGGAAGTAGTCATCATCGCGCACCGGGCCGACTAAGACTGGATTTAAATGGCCTCCACGCCGGGGGAGGTTATGAATAGCTCAGGCGCCGAGCCTAAACCACTAGTCATGATGGCTAAGTGACTGGCGGCTGTCAAGTAAAACCTCAACGCCCCCACTTCTTGCTCTCCTTGCCAAACCGGCCCTTGCGCGTTCCGGGCTTGCCTTCATTGCTCCGGCCCACGATGGGCGCCTTGCGGTCCCCCACGGGCAGGCCGAGTTCGGTGGCTTCCAGCTTGCGGATTTCATCGCGTAGGGCGCCGGCTTGTTCGAATTCCAGATCGGCGGCGGCGGCGCGCATTTGTTTTTCCAGCGATTCGATATAGGCGCGGAGGTTGTGGCCGGCGAGGTCGGGGGTGGTGTCGGTTTCGATCTCCACCAGCACGCCGTCGCGCAGGGCGGTGTCGCCGACGATGTCGTGGATGTTGCTGCGGATGCTTTCGGGTGTGATGCCGTGGAGGGTGTTATAGGCGCGCTGCTTTTCGCGGCGGCGGTCGGTTTCGGCGATGGCGCGTTCCATGCTGCCGGTGATGCGGTCGGCGTAGAGGATGACGCGGCCATCGACGTTGCGCGCGGCGCGGCCGATGGTCTGGATCAGGCTGGTTTCGCTGCGCAGGAAGCCTTCCTTGTCGGCGTCCAATATGCACACGAGCCCGCATTCGGGGATGTCCAGCCCCTCGCGCAGCAGGTTGATGCCGACCAGCACATCGTAAACCCCCAGCCGTAAGTCGCGGATCAGCTCTATGCGTTCCAGCGTTTCAACGTCGCTGTGCATATAGCGGACGCGCAGGCCCCCCTCGTGCATGAATTCGGTCAGGTCCTCGGCCATGCGTTTGGTGAGGGTGGTGACGAGGGTGCGGTAGCCGGCGGCGGCGACCTTGCGGCATTCGTTGATGCAGTCCTGCACCTGATCCTCGACGGGGCGGATTTCGACGGGCGGGTCGATCAACCCGGTGGGGCGGATGATCTGTTCGGCAAAGACGCCGCCGGTTTGCTCCATTTCCCACTTGCCGGGGGTGGCGGAGACGGCGACGGTTTGCGGGCGCATCGCGTCCCACTCGTTGAAGCGCAGCGGGCGGTTGTCGATGCAGGATGGCAGGCGGAAACCATATTCGGCCAGCGTGATCTTGCGGCGGTGATCGCCCTTTGACATGGCGCCGATCTGGGGGATGGTCTGGTGGCTTTCGTCGGCGAAGACCAGCGCGTTTTCGGGCAGGTATTCGAACAGCGTTGGCGGGGGCTCGCCAGGCAGGCGGCCCGTCAGGAAGCGGCTGTAGTTTTCGATGCCCGCGCAGGAACCGGTGGCGGCGATCATTTCCAGATCGAAATGGGTGCGTTCTTGCAGGCGCTGGGCCTCCAGCAATTTGCCCTGCGCGTTGAGTTCTTCGAGGCGGACTTGCAGTTCGAAACGGATCGCGGCGGCGGCTTGCTGCATGGTGGGGCCGGGGGTGACGTAGTGGCTGTTGGCATAGACCCGCACCGCGTCTAGTTTCGCGCCCGGCTTGCCGGTGAGCGGGTCGAATTCGCTGATCGCCTCGATCTCATCCCCGAAGAAGCTGATGCGCCAGGCGGTGTCCTCGTAATGGCTGGGGAAGATTTCCAGATTGTCGCCGCGCACCCGGAAATTGCCGCGGGCGAAGGCGACGTCGTTGCGTTTGTACTGCATGGCGACCAGCTTGTGGATCAGTTCGCGCTGGTCCTGCGCCTCGCCGACCTTGAGGTCGAAGATCATCGCCGAATAGGTTTCGACCGAACCGATGCCATAGATGCAGCTGACCGAGGCGACGATGATCACATCGTCGCGTTCCAGCAAGGACCGCGTGGCGGAGTGGCGCATCCGGTCGATGGCCTCGTTAACCGAGGATTCCTTCTCGATATAGGTGTCGCTGCGGGGGACATAGGCTTCGGGCTGATAGTAATCGTAGTAGCTGACGAAATATTCCACCGCGTTGTCGGGGAAGAAGGCCTTGAACTCGCCGTAAAGCTGCGCCGCGAGGATCTTGTTGGGGGCGAGGATGAGGGCGGGGCGGTTCAGCGCCTCGATCACCTTGGCCATGGTATAGGTTTTGCCGCTGCCGGTGACGCCCAGCAGGACCTGCGTCGCTTCGCCGCCCTCGATCCCCGCCACCAGATCAGCGATGGCGGTGGGCTGGTCGCCCGCCGGTTGGTATTCCGACACGACGCGCAAGGGCCGGCTGGCGCCTTCCAGAACGGGGCGCACCGGCTTGTGGGGCACGAAATGGGCGGAGGTATCAGGCTCGGCAAGCCCCCGGCGGATGACGAGTTCGGACATGACCGACATATGGGGGCTGTGGCCCGGTTGGGCAATGCCCGTTCCGCAATGGACTCTTGCACCCTTAACCAAACCGCGCGCCTGTCGTTATTATGTATGCAGGGCGATGCCACCAGTGCCCCGCACCATTCGATACCAGTTTGAGAGGATGTGCCATGGGTTCGTTCCGTGAGATGAGCAGCTGTGCCCAAGACAATGCCGGGCGTTTGGCCGAACGCCTCTCTGTGGTATTGCCCGCCCAGTGCCGCACCCGCAGCGGGTTTCGCGATGGCGGAGTGATCAGCGATCTTTCCACGCAGGGCTGCCGGTATGAGAGTCACTCGCTGGTGCTGCATGAGGGGGATCTGGTGGTGATCCGGCCCGAGGGCATGGAAGGCCTGTGCGGGCGTGTGGTGTGGACCAAGCGGCGCTCGGCAGGCGTAGTGTTTGATGTGCCCCTGCATGCGGCGGTGCTGGCGCATCTGGCACGGCTGCATGCGGAATTCCTGCCGCCCGCTGCCACCGAAGTCCTCTATGGCAGCCTGCGCCGCGCCGCCTGAGGGTGTTTCCCTAACTTATCTTCGCAGGTGCAATATTTTGCGCTTGGCAAGTCCCCCGGATTGATGCAGCTTTGCATCAACAGGGGGTGCCGATGGTTACCAGCGCGAATGCACACTTCGATGAAATGCTTGATGAGGCTGGCAATGTCCGCCCCGCCTATGCGGCCTATCGTCGGTGGCTGGATGCGCAGGATGGCAAATGGCTGGGCAGCCGCGCGGCGGAGGCCGAACGCTTTTTCCGCCGCACCGGGATTACCTTCAACGTTTACGGCGACACGGCGGGCGAGGAACGGCTGATCCCGTTCGACATGGTGCCGCGCATCATCACCGCAGAGGAATGGAGCCGCCTGTCGCGCGGGATTGATCAGCGGGTGCGGGCGCTGAACGCGTTCCTGCACGATCTGTATCACAAGCGAGAGATCGTCCGCGCCGGGCGCTTCCCCGAACGTCTGCTGCAAACCAACGATGCATTTTTGCCGCAGATGGTGGGCTTTACGCCGCCGGGCGGGGTTTACACCCATATCGTCGGCATCGATCTGGTGCGCACCGGCGCCGACGACTTTATGGTGCTGGAGGACAATGCCCGCACCCCCTCTGGCGTTTCCTATATGCTGGAAAACCGCGAGACGATGATGGCGATGTTCCCCGATCTGTTTGCGCAGGTGGGGGTGCAGCCGGTGTCGGATTATCCGCGCAGTTTGGCGCGGTCACTGGCGGCCTGTGCGCCGCCTGCCTGCAACTCGGACCGGCCGGTGGTGGCGGTGCTGACGCCGGGGATTTATAATTCGGCCTATTTTGAACATGCCTTTCTGGCCGATCAAATGGGCGCCGAACTGGTCGAGGGCGGCGATCTGCGCGTGGTCGGCGGGCGGGTGTGTATGCGCACGACGCGCGGCTGGACGGCGATTGATGTGCTGTACCGGCGGGTGGATGATGAGTACCTCGACCCGTTGACGTTCAACCCTGACAGCATGCTGGGCGTGGCGGGGATCATGGATGTCTACCGCGCGGGCGGCATCACCATCGCCAATGCGCCGGGCACCGGCATCGCCGACGACAAGGCGATTTACAGCTTCATGCCAGAAATCGTCGAGTTCTACACTGGCGAGAAACCCTTGCTGAAGAATGTGCCGACGTGGCGCTGTGCGGAGGCTGAGGCGCTGAAATATGTCTTGGCGCATCTGCCGGAACTGGTGGTGAAGGAGGTGCATGGCAGCGGCGGCTATGGCATGCTGATCGGCCCGACATCGTCGAAGGCAGAGATCGCCGCGTTTGAGAAGAAACTGCGCGCGCGGCCGGATAATTACATCGCCCAGCCGACGCTGTCGCTGTCCACCGTGCCGATTTTTGGCAAGTCTGGCGGCAAGCCGGCGCTGAGCCCGCGCCATGTCGATCTGCGGCCCTTTGTGCTGGTGTCGCCGGGTGGCATCAATATTACGCCGGGCGGTTTGACGCGGGTGGCGCTGAAGAAGGGGTCCTTGGTGGTGAATTCGTCGCAGGGGGGCGGCACCAAGGATAGCTGGGTGCTGAGCGAATGAAGGGCCAAACTCTAGGCAGGGGGCGTATCTGATGCTGGGCAGGTCGGCTTGGGGCGTCTATTGGATGGCGCGCAATTTGGAACGGGCGGAAAATACCGCGCGTTTGCTGGATGCGGGGTTCCGCATGGCCCTGACTCGTGGATCGGAGGCGGCGGGCGACGAATGGCGCAGCGTGTTGATCACCCTGGCGCAGGACGCCGATTTCGCCGCGCGGGGCAGCGATTACAGCGGCGTCGCGGTGTGCAACTGGGTGCTGCGCGGGGCCGATAATCCCGCCAGCGTCAAATGCATGATCGAGGCCGCCCGCACCAACGCCCGCATGGTCCGCACCGCCCTGACGCGTGAGGTGTGGGAGGCCACCAACGAAAGCTGGATGATCCTGATGGAGGCCCTCGCCCGCAAGGTGACGGCGGGCAATCTGGGCGAGGTTTTGGACCTGATCCGGCGGCAGGCGACATTGGTGCGCGGCGCGATGGAGGGGACCATGCTGCGCAACGACATTTTTAACTTTGCCCGCATCGGCACCCATATCGAACGCGCCGACAATACCGCGCGCATTCTGGATGTGAAATATCATGTGTTGCTGCCCAGCCTCGCGTGGGTGGGCAGCCGTCTGGACAATGTGCAATGGGAAATGGTGCTGCGATCGGTCGCGGGGGAGCGCGCCTTTCGCTGGCTGAACGCGGGGGTGCTCGACCCGCGCGGGATTGCGGAATTCCTGATCCTCGATGGGCGGTTTCCGCGCAGCCTCGCTTATTGTTACAGCCATGTCGCCACCAATATGCAATGGCTGGCCAAGGCTTATGGGGACGAGCCGCCCAGCCATGCCCTGTTGCAGGGGGCCAATGCGCGGCTGGCGGGCCTGGCGACGCCGGAAATTTTCGACATGGGGCTGCATGAGTTTATCACCGGCTTTCTGGAAACCAACCGCCGCATCGCCGAGGCCATCGCGGCCGATTATCGCTTTACCGAATAGGCTGGACTTATGCGCATCGCGATCCATCACACCACCCATTACCGCTTTGCGCAGCCGGCGTGGCATGGGCTGCAACGGCTGCGCTTGACCCCGCGCAGCTGCGCCATGCAAAGCGTGATCGACTGGAATGTCAGCGTGATCGGCGGCACCACAGAGGTCCGCTATGACGACCATAACCTCAATCCGGTGATGCTGGTGGCCTTTGACGCCGGCGCGGAGGACATCGAGGTGCAATGCCGCGGCGTGGTCGAAACCCATGACAAGGCCGGGGTCTATGGCAAGCATAACGGATGTATGCCGCTGTGGGGCTTTGTCACCCAGACGGCGCTGACCAAGCCCGGCACGCGGATCGGGCAGTTGGCGGCGCGGTTCAAGGGGCGCGAGGATCATCTGCCGATGCTGCATGATCTGTCGGACGCGATTTTGGCGGCGGTGGCCTATGAAACCGGGCTGACGACCGCCGAAACCACGGCCGAGGCGGCTTTGGCGGCGGGGCATGGGGTGTGTCAGGATCATGCGCATATCTTTATCGGCGCGGCGCGAGAGCTGGGCTTGCCGGCGCGCTATGTCAGCGGGTATTTGCTGATGGAGGGCGCGGAGGACCAGCAGGCGGGTCACGGCTGGGCCGAGGCGCATGTCGCGGGGCTGGGCTGGGTTGGCTTTGATGTGTCGAACGCGATTTGCCCCGATGAGCGCTATGTGCGGCTGGCCGTCGGCGCCGATTACCGCGACGCCGCCCCCATCACCGGCATGAGCCAAGGCGCCGGAGCCAGCGCGCTGGAAGTGAGCCTGAAGGTTGCACAACAGAGCGTAGAACAATAAGGCGGCGCTGTGATCGCAGTTGGAGAGAGAATTACGTGACCTATTGCGTGGGGATGATGCTGGACAAGGGCCTTGTCCTGATGAGTGATACGCGCACCAATTCGGGCGTCGATAATATCTCTACCTTTCGCAAGATGTTCCATTGGAATGTTCCGGGGGAACGGATTATCGCCCTGATGTGCAGCGGCAACCTCGCCACCACGCAGGCCGTCGTCAGCCAGTTGGAGGAGCGGGGCAAGGCGCCCGCCGAGCGGCATAATTCTCTGCTGGAGGCGCCGACGATGTTTCAGTTGGCGGGCGCCGTGGGCAAATTGCTGAGCGAAACCATTCAGGCACGCGACAGCGACAGCGGGCCAAGGGCGGCGGGGCAATTCGGCGCGACCTTGATTTTGGCCGGGCAAATCGCCGGGCAGGAACCGCGCCTGTTCCTGATCTATCCCGAGGGCAATTTCATCGAGGCGAGCGAGGACACTCCGTTCTTTCAGATTGGCGAGACGAAATATGGCCGGCCGATCATTCTGCGCGGCTATGACCGCAAGATGGGCTTTCCGGCGGCGGTAAAACTGTTGATGGTCAGTTTCGATTCGACGCTGAAGGCCAATCTTTCGGTGGGAATGCCGCTGGATATGTTGGTGATCGAGCAGGGCAAGTTCGAGCCTCTGCACGAGGAACGCATCACCGCCAATGACCCCTGGTATCGCAGCCTGACCGCCAGCTGGAGCGAGGCTTTGCGCGCGGCGCTGGACGGGCTGCCGGATTTTCCGTTTCACCGGGTTTAACGGCAGAAGGTGCTGGCGGAGACCTCTACGTGGAAATGGTCGGCGTGAGCGGCATTGTAGTTTGGCCCCAGAACGGTGCCGAAACGGCGGCAGGCGCTGGTGTGGATCACGCTCAGGAATTGGCGGACTTGCGGGGCGCCGCTGCGCCAATCGCCGCGAACGGTGATGCGGCGGCCATCGGCGAGGTCAAAGCCCGAAACGTCGATGGCATTGGCGGTGGCGTGGGCGGAGCGGCGCTCGGTTCCGGCCACATCGCGGCAGTTGTAGCTGCCCATCGTCTCGATCCTGACCAACGGCGAGCCGAGGACTTGGCGCGCGGCGCGGTCTACGCCGTAGCGTGCCCAGCCGGCCATTGCCTCTGCCAGCGGGCAGGTGACGGGGCCCAGGTTGGTGAGGGCGAGGTTGGCGTCGTCGCTGCGCAGGGACAGCAGGCGCACGGTGTTGATGGTGGAACAGCCCGCGCCGTAATACTCATCCGGGAGCGGCGTGAAGCTGGCTTGCCGCGTGCCGAGGTCTGCGAGGCATTGGCGGGTTTGCGGGGCGGGGGAGAAGCTTTGCGTGCTGCGCTGGATGCTGGCGTGCTGCTCTGCGGGAATCGCGCCGCCGCAGCCCGACAGGGCGGCGATCAGCAGCAGGGGCAGGGCTTTGCGCATGGCGGCATTGTGCGCCATGAGGGTTAATGCGGGGTTAGCGCGGGCATGGCTGCGCATCCGTTGGCGAGTACGGACTGTTGAGCCGGTGCGGGCGCAAAAATCGGGCCGGCGTTGGGGCGCCCATATACATAAGGGGCGCGGGGGTGGCGGCCTTCACGCTTGCGACCGGCCGGGTATAGGCTCGCGAAAGCCCGGCTCGCCCCTGCGGCAACGGATGGGATGGGGCGCGGGGTCGCAGTTTGCCCTATCCGTTTGGTGATCCGCTGCCGGTCAGGCGCTGGTGGCTTGGCCAAGCGCGTTTCTCGCACGCCCCATGCCCTCAACGCCGGCCCTCCAGCGGGACTTCGTTTCACGAAGGACCGCCAGACAAGGATTTCACCGCCCGACCCCATGCGCATGGGGGAGAGCGGATGGCGGGGCATTTAACCTATGTGGTTCGTGTAGGAAAGGGGGGATGTGGAGGGTGGTGTCCGCACGATCGATTTTGGCGGCTCCTCGCGTTAAGCTGTCTCCGCTCGCTTGGCTGCCATTGGGAGCTGACCAGTTGTTGATCGCTTCCCAATGGCTAGTGGGCAAATTAAAAGGTAAAAGCTTCGATTGTGGTATAGTTGTATGTGGCATCAAAATTTGGTTGCTTCATGATGAAAAAGCGAATTGATTCACATATGCCTAGAAATGCAGCTAAATATGGCATGTCTATTAATTGACCAAGAACAAGCACAACCAAATAAACCAGACCAAGCCCCCAAGTTCCAAGATAAAATCTATGAACTCCTAATCCACCAAGCAAAAGGGCAAGAACAGCTGTTGTCGTTTTGGACTTGCCGCGGTGAGATGCGCCTACGTCACCAATGATGGGGGCGTTAGTATGCGGTTTTGTTTCGGATTCAAGGTTTGCGTAAACAGCTGATTTACCTTCGGAAATGCATTCCAATTGTTTTATTATTTCGTTGAAAACCGATCGAGCGCGTTCTTTGGCAGTGCCCATTGTGTCGAATGAGTCTCCTACCCTTCCTTTAATAACCGCCTCTGTTCCGCCATCAATTTCTCGCCTAAATTGAATATCAACTTTAATGCCTGTGGGATTAATCCCATATTTAAATTTAAATTGAATACTACCGGTTTCTATGTTGGATGATATTAATTTTCCTCCAACAGAAATTCCTGAATTTTTAGAAATTTCAAAAATTTTATCGTATTCTATGTCGCTTTTGAACGTTGAATCGTTGGTGATTCTAATTAAAGATCCCGACATTTCCCACCCCTCCAAATATTTGATTTCGCCGTAAGTCAATGAAAAATTTCGTACTTTAGTTTTCAAGCCGCAGCAAGGGCAATATGGACACCTCGAAGAATGTTTTTGGTTTAAAGTAGGGGGGCATCGCGGAGTTTTGTCGCTGGCGCACGCCACGGCAGAAATGTCCCGAGAATAGGGTTGCCGCATAGCCAATTTAATTGCGCCTCCTCGGGTGATACCAGAAGCCTTACGCTATATTTCTTGCAGGTTGATCGATTAGAAGTAGCTTCGAGGCCGCGCCGCACCTGTGCTCGCGCTTCACAGAGGCATCGCGCCAACACACCCCATTCATGGGAGCGCGAGGGTGTAACACCCTCGCACCTTATCCTTTAGCCTCGCCGCTGATCCCCCCTTGACTTCGCACTCGCACAATATACATGCGGCGCCGGGCCACGCGGTCCCAACGCCGCGCGTGCTCTCCCATAAGGAGAGACTACATGACTGAACTTACGCCTCCGGCAATCAAGCCGGCGCGCCCCTATTTTTCTTCCGGTCCTTGCGCCAAGCCGCCCGGATATTCCCCCGACAAACTTGCCACGACAAGCCTCGGCCGTTCGCACCGCGCGAAGATCGGCAAGAGCCGCCTGCAGCTGTGCATCGACCTGATGCGCGAGGTGCTGCAATTGCCCGACACGCACCGCATCGGCATTGTGCCGGGCAGCGACACCGGCGCTTTTGAAATGGCGATGTGGACGATGTTGGGCGCGCGGCCTGTGACGGCTTGCGCATGGGAATCGTTTGGCGAGGGCTGGGTGACCGATGTCGCCAAGCAGCTGAAGCTGGACCCCACCATTTTGCGCGCCGATTACGGCCAGATCCCTGATCTGGGCGCGATTGATTGGTCGAACGACGTGCTGTTTACGTGGAACGGCACTACCAGCGGTGCGCGGGTTCCCAACGCTGATTTCATCCCGGCGGACCGCGCAGGTCTGTCCTTTGCCGATGCCACCAGCGCGGTGTTCGCCTATGACATCGATTGGGCGAAGATCGACGTGGCGACCTTTAGCTGGCAAAAGGTGCTGGGCGGCGAGGGCGGCCACGGCGTGCTGATCCTCGGCCCGCGCGCCGTCGAGCGTCTGGAAACCCACACCCCCGCATGGCCTCTGCCCAAGGTGTTCCGCCTGATGGCCAAGGGTAAGCTGGCCGAGGGTATCTTCAAGGGCGAAACGATCAATACGCCGTCGATGCTGGCGGTTGAGGATGCGATCTGGGCGCTGGAATGGGCGAAATCGCTGGGCGGGCTGAAGGGCTTGCAGGCGCGGTCGGATGCCAATGCCGCCGCGCTGAACAAGATTGTCGCCGAGCGTTCATGGTTGGGGCACCTTGCGGCTGACGAGGCGACGAGGTCGAAAACCAGCGTTTGCCTGACCGTTGAGGGCGCCGATGAGGCCTTCATCAAGGCCTTCGCGGGCGTGCTGGAGAAGGCGGGTGCCGCCTATGACATCGCCGGATACCGCGATGCCCCCGCAGGTCTGCGCATCTGGTGCGGCGCTACGGTCGATACCGCCGATATTGTGGCGCTGGGGCCTTGGCTCGATTGGGCTTACGCGTCGGTTAAAGAGACGGTTTAAAGGGTAAGTCTTGGGGGTGTTACACCCCCAAACCCTCACACCTTTTCGCCCGCGCAAAACGCCACGCCGCGAATAATTCACAACCAAAATTAACGGGGTTTGGGGCCTAAGGCCCCAAGTCTTCCCCTTCACCTTTAGGAATCTCCCATGACGAAACCACGCGTTCTGATTTCCGACAAAATGGACCCCAACGCCGCGCGCATCTTTACCGAGATGGGCTGCGATGTGGACGTGATCACCGGCGAAACGCCAGAGCAATTGATCGCCCGCATCGGCGATTATGACGGTCTGGCGATCCGCAGCAGCACCCGCGTCACGGCTGAAATCTTGGCCCATGCCACCAACCTGAAGGTCATCGGCCGCGCCGGGATTGGCGTTGATAACGTGGACATTCCCGCCGCCAGCGCCAAGGGCGTGGTGGTGATGAACACCCCGTTCGGCAACTCGATCACCACGGCGGAGCACGCCATCGCGCTGATCTTTGCCCTCGCCCGCCAGTTGCCCGAGGCGAACGCGCAGACGCAGGCAGGCACATGGCCCAAGAACGGCTTTATGGGCGTCGAGGTGACCGGCAAGACCTTGGGGCTGATCGGCGCGGGGAACATCGGCAGCATCGTCGCAAGCCGCGCGCTGGGGCTGCGGATGAAGGTCGTCGCCTATGACCCGTTCCTGACCGCCGAACGCGCCATCGAGATGGGCGTGGAGAAGGCGGACCTCGACACCATGCTGGCCAAGGCGGATTTCATCACGCTGCACACGCCGCTGACCGATCAAACGCGCAATATCCTCTCCGCCGAGGCCTTGGCGCGGACCAAGAAGGGCGTGCGGATCGTCAACTGCGCCCGCGGCGGTTTGATTGACGAGGCGGCGTTGAAGGCGGGGCTGGACTCTGGCCATATCGCCGGCGCGGCATTGGACGTGTTCGCGGTGGAGCCAGCCAAGGAAAGCCCGCTGTTCGGCACCAAGAACTTCATCTGCACCCCGCATCTGGGCGCATCCACCACCGAGGCGCAGGTCAATGTGGCGCTGCAAGTCGCTGAACAAATGGCCGATTATCTGGTCAATGGCGGCGTGACCAATGCGCTGAACGTGCCCTCGCTGTCCGCCGAGGAAGCGCCGAAGCTGAAGCCATACATGGCCTTGGCCGAAAAGTTGGGCTCGCTGGTCGGCCAGCTGACCCGCGACGGCGTGCCCCGGATCTCGATCCACACCGAGGGCGCCGCCGCCGAGCTGAACGCCAAGCCGATCGTGGCGGCGGTGCTGGCCGGTTTCATGCGCGTACAATCCGACACGGTGAACATGGTCAACGCGCCCTTCCTCGCCAAAGAGCGCGGGCTGGAAGTGCGTGAGGTCAAGACCGAAAAGCCGGGTGATTACCACACGATGGTCCGCGTTTCGGTCAAGACCGAGGCCGGCGAACGCTCCGTCGCCGGCACGCTGTTCAGCAACGCCGAGCCGCGTCTGGTCGAACTGTTCGGCATCAAGGTGGAGGCGGAACTCGCTGGTAACATGATGTATATCGTCAACGAGGACGCCCCCGGCTTCATCGGCCGCATCGGCACCCTGCTGGGCGAGAACGCCATCAACATCGGCACATTCAACTTAGGGAGGCGCGATGCCGGCGGCGAGGCTGTGCTGCTGCTGAGCGTCGATAGCGCCGTCCCCGCCGACGTCATCGCCGCCGCCGCCAAGCTGCCCGGCGTGAAGTTGGTGAAGGCCTTGGCGTTCTGATTTTGGGTTGAGGGTTTAAGGGGTAGGTGCGAGGGGGTTACCCCCTCGCGCTCCCATTAATTGGGGGAATGGCATGAAATATGATGATGCTTCGTGGCATTCTGGTGGCAATTTTCCTTCCGATCTTCCTACCAGTACCGGTGCCACGCATATTGGAATGTTTGTGGCTTGGGCTATGCTAAATGGCATGGCGGGTAGCATCCATATTGAAGATTTTCCCAACAGCCTTACCCCACTGAAATACCGGAGCGAGAATCCCGGTCAGTGGTTTTTGGGGGCTTGTGATGGGAAGTTTACATACGAAGATTTGAACGAAGATGGCAACGCCTTTGCCAAATTCTACTATCCCGATTCATATCA
>Ga0316224_1000595_pt1 | contig 48997 bp, 47 predicted proteins | sample TBH18013metaG_FD_206254 | JGI IMG/M metagenome (GOLD analysis project Ga0316224, IMG submission 206254) | Freshwater microbial communities from Trout Bog Lake, Wisconsin, USA - TBH18013 | ecosystem: Environmental > Aquatic > Freshwater > Lake > Hypolimnion/Profundal zone | place: USA: Wisconsin... | reverse complement strand
CATCGCTTATTTTTGCAGTAAACAGAAACGCATGGCCGCCATCAAAGCACGACAGGTATAACTGGTCGCCAGTTATGGTACCTTGAAGGTAACGATAATCACCGGAGGTGCTTAAAAAAGTTCCTGTTAATTTTGAACCGCTCTGCTTTAATACGCCAACCAGTTCTTCCCGGGTATCCCCTTCACCAAAAACTGCCGACCATAAGCCCGTAACATCAAAAGAAGGCTTTTCGTCATTTTTAAAAAACCGCCAGGCAACATTTGGTGTTGCGCTAAATGCCATAACCGCATCGCTTACACCATAATGTTTTATCCAGCTACCCGCCAGGCTGTCGCCCTGAAGTTTTAAACGGAACTCCGAATCGAATAAAGGCATGTGTATAAATACCGAATCGCCGGCTGCTTTTACATCGGTTACTTTTAACCGTTCATCACCGTTAATTATTACCAGCTGTTGCTGACCTGCAATATCATTAACCTCAAAATTAAAGGGAAGTTCGTTACCTGTCGATGTCTTTAAAGCTCCGCGCCAGGTCCCCGTTTGGAGTTTGGTTTGGGCCGAAACTGTGCCACAAAGGGCAAATAGTAATAAAACTGATAGAATTTGTCGTGTTTTCATGAACATGTCCAAACTTATCAAAATTTTATTTAATTATTTCAGCACCTCTCTCGAAATGACAATTCGTTGAATTTCGGATGTGCCTTCATAGATCTGTGTGATTTTCGCATCGCGCATTAAGCGCTCCACGTGGTATTCTTTTACAAAGCCATAGCCGCCGTGGATCTGCACCGCCTCGATGGTGGTTCGCATAGCAACTTCTGAAGCAAAAAGTTTTGCCATTGCGCTGGCCTGTCCGTAAGGCAGGCCTTTATCCTTCAGCCACGCAGCTTTAAAACATAGCAACCTGGCCGCTTCAATTTCTGTAGCCATGTCGGCCAGTTTAAATTGGATAGATTGCAGTTCGGAAATGGCTTTCCCGAATGCTTTGCGTTCTTTGGAGTATTGTAAAGCCAGCTCATAGGCCCCGGAGGCAATCCCCAACGCCTGCGAAGCAATGCCGATCCGTCCGCCATCCAGCGTATTCATCGCGAACTTAAAACCAAAGCCGTCCTCGCCTATCCTGTTTTCTTTGGGGACTTTAACATCGGAAAACATCAGGGAATGCGTATCGGAACCGCGGATACCAAGCTTGTTTTCTTTCGCACCAATGGTAAAACCCTCCATTCCTCTTTCAACTATCAAAACATTAATGCCATGGTGCCTTTTTTCTGCATGGGTTTGTGCTATCACCAGGTAAGTTGATGCTGAGCTGCCATTGGTGATCCAGTTTTTTACGCCATTCAACAAATAGTAGTCGCCCATATCAATCGCCGTGGTACTTTGCGAGGTAGCATCGGACCCTGCTTCGGGTTCGGATAAACAAAAAGCGCCTATTTTTTCCCCTTTAGCGAGGGGTACAAGGTATTTTTGCTTTTGTGCTTCGGTGCCGTATTTTTCGAGCCCGTAACAAACCAATGAATTATTAACTGACACAACTACCGAAGTGGAGGCATCAATTTTTGATAATTCTTCCATGGCTAAGACATAAGAAATAGCATCTAAACCGCTGCCGCCGTATTCAGGAGAAACCATCATACCTAAAAATCCGAGCTCGCCGAGCATTTTAACCTGCTCCGCCGGAAATTTTTGATGCTCATCGCGCTCAATTACACCAGGTTTAAGTTCGGCCTGGGCAAAATCACGCGCTGCCTGGCGGATCATTAGTTGTTCTTCGGTTAGTTCAAAATTCATAGGTCTTTAAAGTTACGGACAAAAATAATGTTATGCATGCATAGTAAAAAATATATCCCCAAAAAAAGAGAGCTCTTTTGAAGCTCCCTTTCCCCTAATTAATTTAAACTATTGATTAAACCCAAAACAAAGAACAAAAAAACCCAGCTTGGGCGTCTGAGAAGTCAAAACAAAATTTTTACATAGGTAGATGTATTTATCGTTTTCATAAGTTATCTGCAGGGCTGACCAGTTAAGTACAAATGTTAAGCCATAATTCCATTTATCAAAAATTAAATGCAAAGCCGGGGAAAATAACAAACGCTGAACACAATACAGAATAGGATATTACATAGTTAAATTTTTATTTTTAGCTTGCAGCTTTAAATTTGATTCGTATTAACGCAGGGTGTCGTTTCGTTGTATGCTATATTATACATGCCTTGTATTTTATTATCTACAAAAATTAAAAATTATGGCTTCTAAATTTTTAGCAGGCGCTATCCTCATAAGTGCCGTTGGCGTTTTCATGTTGAGCGCATGTACAGACAGATCAAAAAAATATGCGGAAAATGACATGGTATTTAAGGACCTGGATACCCTGGTAAAACCCGGCGATGATTTTTTTAAATATGCCAATGGGGCATGGCTTAAAAAAAACCCGATTCCGGCGGCTTACTCATCTTGGGGGATAGGCAATGTGGTAGAAGAAGAATTAAGGGACAGGCTTAAAAAAATAAACATCGAGGCACTAAGCGCCAATGCCGAAAAAGGCAGTAACACCCAAAAAATAGGCGATTTTTATTTCAGTGGGCTGGATACCACAAATATTGAAAAAGAAGGCCTTGATCCACTAAAAACAGAATTAAGTAAAATTGAGGGGCTGAAAGATGTTAATGACCTTGTTGATGAGTTTGCCCACCTGCAAACCATTGGGGTTGAAACACCCATTGAAGCCGGGGTTGGGCAGGATGCAAAGAACAGCGGCAAAAACATGCTGCAATTATACCAGGGAGGGATTGGCCTTCCGAGCCGCGATTATTATTTTAATACTGATCAGCATAGCTCAGACATAAGGACTGACTACCAGGAAAAACATTTACCGATAGTTTATAAATTGTCGGGCCTGAGTTCGGATGAAGCCATTGCTGCAAGTAAAAACACCTATACCATTGAAAAATTTTTAGCGGACAGTTCAAGGAAATTAGAGGACCTGCGCGATGCCTATCACAATTACAATAAAATGCCATTGAGCGGGTTGAGCAAACTTGCGCCGGATATTAACTGGAAAAGTACGTTTGAGAAAATGGACTACAAAAATGTGGATACCGTAATTGTTGGTCAGCCCGAATATTACAGGGCATTGAACAAAGCGCTTAAAGTTTTTAGCATGGCAGACTGGAAAAACTACCTGCGCAAAAACCTCGTAACAGCATTCAGCTCCAGTTTGAGTAAAGCATTTGACAGGGAGAACTTCAGGTTTTACGGCACTGTGCTGTATGGAAACAAAGAGCAACTGCCGCGCTGGAAACGGGTTTTGGATACCGAGAACGGGTTAATGGGAGAAGTGCTCGGTCAGATCTTTGTAAAGGAATATTTTAATGAACAAACCAAGGAACGTTATGTAAACCTGGTGGAAGCCATGCGCACCAGCTTTAAAGAGCATATTGAAAGACTCGACTGGATGAGTGCGCAAACAAAGCAAAAGGCTTATGATAAACTGGCAAAAGTAAATCCCAAAGTAGGTTACCCTGATCATTGGAAAGATTTTTCATCGCTGACTATCGACCGCGGTCCTTATGCACTGAATATAATGAGGGCCAACAATTTCTGGCACCGGTACAATGCAGTTAAATTAGGTAAGCCCGTTGACCGTACCGAATGGGATATGACCCCGCAAACTTACAATGCTTATTATAATCCTTCGAATAATGAAATTGTATTGCCGGCAGCGCAATTCCTGGTTCCCGGTGTTAAGGATGAGGATTTAGACGACGCGGTAGTTTATGGCTATGCGGCGGCTTCTACCGTAGGCCATGAAATGACCCACGGCTTCGACGATCAGGGGCGGCAGTTCGATGCCAGTGGAAATTTGAAAGAATGGTGGCTGCCGGAAGATTCGGTGAAATTTACCAAACGTGCACAAATGCTGATCGACCAGTTTAACGGGTACAGTATTTATGGCCTGCATGTGAACGGAAAAGCTACTCAGGGAGAAAATATTGCCGACCTGGGAGGAATTGTTATCGGGCTTGACGCCTTTAAGAAAACAGAACAATACAAAGAAGGAAAACCGATCAATGGCCTAACACCTGTTCAGCGATTTTTCCTTGGATATGCTTTAGGATGGCTCGGGCAGGAAAGAAAGGAAGCATTATCAAGTCAGATCCTTACAAATGAACACGCCCCCGGCTTTATGCGGGTAAATGGCCCTTTTACCGACGTGCCTGAGTTTTACGAAGCTTTCCATATTAAAAAAGGCGATAAAATGTGGCTGGATCCTGATAAACGGGTGAAGATTTGGTAATATTTTAGTACTCCCAGTGCCACTAAGGGGCCCATTAAGACAGGGGGCGATGGTTTTTTCTATATTTGCCCTATGCAGGCATTAGCATTATCAATAGGGCAGCATATTGTCGCTGAATTTAATCAAACAACACCATTAGAGTGGATAGGTGCAGTAACCGGCATAGCCTGCGTTTACCTTGCGGCAATACAAAACATCTGGAACTGGCCGGTGGCTATCGTCAGCGTTTTGGCTTATACTATTGTATTTTATAAAAGCATGCTTTATGGCGATGCCGGCCTGCAGGTATATTTCCTCGGCACTTGCATTTACGGCTGGTATTTTTGGCTGAAGAAAAAAGAAAGGCATGAAAAGCCTGTGACCAGCTTAAATACAAAAGAATATGTGCTGGTGATCATCACAACTGTTATTCTTTCAATTTTACTGGGCTTGTTTTTAAAGAAATTTACGCCCACCAATGTGCCTTATATTGATGGTTTTTGCACTGCCGTGAGTTTTATAGCCCAAATTTTAATGACCCGCAAAGTACTGCAAAACTGGGCCCTGTGGATCTTGGTTGATATCTGCTATGTGCCGCTGTACATTTACAAAAACTTGTATGTTACGGCAATACTTTATATAATTCTGCTGGTATTGGCATGGATGGGCCACGTTGACTGGAAAAGGGAATATAAAAAAGATACAGGGACAGTAGCCGATGGGCCTCTTTTGGAAACGCGGTAAATAGTATCGATAAATTAAATAATGCAAAAATCCGAACTTGTAAAAATAGCCATAGTAGGCCCCGAATCAACGGGAAAATCAACCATGTCGGCTTACCTGGCTAAACATTATAATACTGTTTGGGTGCCTGAATATGCCCGTGGATATTGCGAAAAACTAACTGCACCGCCCACCTGGCAGGATGAGATCAATATGTTTTACGGGCAGTTGGCACTTGAAAAAGAACTATTGCCGCAGGCAAACAACCTGCTCATCTGCGACACAACTTTTATTACTGTAAAGATCTGGAGCGATTATTCTTTTGGCAAATCGCCGCAGGAAGTGCTCGACAAATTACCAATACATCCTTACGATTATTACCTGCTTTTAAATATCGACCTCCCCTGGGAAGAAGATCCGCTTCGCGATTTTCCCCACCTGCGCGATCATTTCATGGACGTTTGGCATGCCGAACTGGCCGCTTTAAATGTAAATTATTCGCTTATATCCGGTGCCGGGCCCGAGCGGTATGAAAGCGCGACAGCAGCAATTGATAAGTTTTTGGCAGGGTAATAATCCCATTTCGTACTTTAATTAATCAATTGATTAATTTTTTCTTATTGATTACCAGCAACTTAATTCAAGATTACAAATAGATGACTAAAGCAATCAATCGATTGATTAATTTTGAACTATTAAAGCAATGGAAAAAGAAAAAGTAGATAAGAAAGACCATATCCTGGATGTCGCTGAAAAAGTGTTTTCGGATCTTGGATTTGATGGCGCTTCCACCCGGATGATATCCGGCGAAGCAGGGGTAAACATGGCCATGCTCAATTATTATTTCGGCTCGAAAGAAGGATTGTTCCTCGCAGTTTTTGAACGGAAGATCTCATCATTTCAAGCGTTGCTGCAAAATATTGGGAACGAAGGCATTTCATCCTGGGAAAAGTTAGAGAAGTGCATAGACAAATATGTTGACCGCATTATTGTAAACAACTGCTTTCAAAAATTAATAAACAGAGAGATTTCGTTAAGCAAACGCACTGATCTTAGCGACAAGATCACCGAAATATTGATGACCAATGTATTGGAGTTCAAAAAGATTTTTGATGAGGGTATTAAAAGCGGCAGCTTTCATAAAGGTGCAGATACACAATTATTAATCGCCACCATTTTTGGCACAAAAAATTATATTATTAATGCTCCGCAAATATCTTCTTTACTACTGGGGCACGATATTCGCGACGAAAAGTTTTTAGAAGAAAAGCTTAAACCAAGAATAAAAAAATACCTGAAACGACTTTTAAAAGCTTACTTAATGAATGACGATGACAATGAAAAATAATACACCCCTCAACCTATTTAAAACAATGACCACAAATTTTAAGCGTTTTGTTATTCCTGTAATGCTGATGACTCTGCTGTTTGGAAAAACCGCAATGGCCCAGGACAGGACTATAACCCTTGATGAAGCCATTAAACTTGGCGTGGAAAGCAGCAATGTTGTTAAGCTTTCAAGGTCGAAAATTGACCAGGCGATTTCGGAGTACGAACAGGCAAAAGACAAAGCTAATCCAAGCGGAAAGGCAAGTTTTGGCTATGACCGAGCAGAAATACCTTACAACACACTCAAGTTGGGGTCGATGACTTTAGGGCTGCCAAAAAATGACAATGCATATTTGGGAACAGCATCTTTAAACGAAACCATACTTGGCGCCAATAAACTTAAATACGCCCAAAAATCAACAGAACTGCTGACCCAGGTTGCCCGTTTGGATGCGGAAAATGACAAGGATGAGATCACCTATGACATCATCAGTCAATATTATACTTTGTACAAGGTTTTGCAAAGCAAGAAAGTTGTTGAGCAAAATTTAAAAACCATCGACGAGCAAATTCACCAGGCGCAAAGGTTTTTTGAACAGGGGCTGGTTACCAAAAATGATGTATTGCGGTTCCAGCTACAGCGTTCAAATATCGAACTGAATGGTATTGACCTGGAAACCAACCGCAAAATTGTTAACTATAACCTCGATGTAATGCTCGGTTTACCCGAAACAACCCAATTGATGATTAACATTATTAATGAAGATCAGCGGCAAATTGGTTCTTTATCGGGTTATATTGATACTGCATTGGCCAGCCGCGTTGAAGTAAGGCAAATTGACCTGCGTTCGGAAGTCGCTGAAACAAACATCAAAAATGTGCAGGCAAACACATTGCCGACACTTGGGGCATCGGCAAGCGCCTATTATATAGGAATGCAGGCCAACCCGCTTCCGCAGTCTGGTACTTTTATCACACCAATAACCGTTGGTTTGAGCCTTTCTTGGGATTTCTCGTCTTTGTGGAACAATAAAAACAAAGTGGCTGAGGCAAAAATTCAACGTGAAGAGTTGAGCTTTAGCAGGGCGATCAAAGTAAATGACGTTAAAAAAGAAGTAAATCAGGATTATCAGAGCTATGTTATGGCTTTGGATAAGATAAAGCTGTTGCAAACCTCTATAGAGCAGGCAGGTGAGAACAATAAAATACTCGACTCAAAATACAGGAGCAACATAGCATCAGCAACCGACCGGGCGGATGCGGAAACCTTGCTTTACCAGGCGCAGATCAATCTTGAACTGGCTAAAGCCGATGCAGGGCTGGCATACTATACGCTGATTAAATCAACCGGAAAACTTAACAAGTAAATATGCGGATGAGTGGATGTGCAGATGTGCAAATAATTAAAAAGCAGTTAAATCAATAATTCAACAATTATCCATTCCCCTATTCACTAATTCAATAATTCACTAAATCAACAATTAACATACAATGGCAAAGGTACACGAAACACCAGAAAACGAAACTAAAAAGAAACCAAATAAAGTACTTCCCATTATTTTGGGTGTGATACTTGTTGCAGGGGTCATTTTCGGGATCAAAGAATATATATACTATGGCAAACACATTGATACCGATGACGCGCAGATTGATGGCGATATAAGCCCGGTAGTTGCGCGCGTTGGCGGATATGTTGACAGCATTTATTTCGAGGAAAATATGCATGTTAATAAAGACCAGGTATTGGTAACTATTGATGACCGCGACTATAAGGTTAAACTTGAACAGGCACAGGCTGCCGAAACAGGCGCAAGCGCAAACATAAATGTTGGCGAATCGCAAATTTATGCTAATGATGCCAACTCAGCGAGTGCCCGGGCACAGGTTGAATCGGCAGCGGCACGTTTAGAGAAAGTCAGCAAAGATTACCAGCGGTATGCTAATCTTGTGAAAGACGGCTCCGTTACGCAACAACAGTTTGACCAGGCTAAAGCAGATCTTGATGTTGCACAGGCAACCTACAGGGCTACACAGGACCAGTACAAAGCGGCACAGGAACAGGTAGGTGCGACAAAAAATCAACTGAATGTAACGCACACCGGGGTAAGTCAGAAACAGGTTGATGTTGATTACGCAAAACTGCAGTTATCCTATACCATTGTGAAAGCACCGGCAAGCGGGATTGCATCAAAAAAGAATGTTCAGGTTGGCCAACTGGTTCAGCCGGGACAAACTTTGTTCTCAATCGTCAATGATAATAGCCTGTATATCACAGCCAACTTTAAAGAAACACAGCTGGATAAAATACACGACGGACAAAAAGTGGATATTGACGTTGATGCTTACCCTGAATTAAAACTGAAGGGCGTTGTTTACAATTTCGCACCGGCAACCGGCGCTAAATTTTCGTTGCTGCCACCCGATAATGCTACCGGGAACTTCGTGAAAGTTGTACAGCGGATCCCGGTAAAAATAAAAATTAACGGATCAAAAGAAGATCTTGACAAGCTACGCCCGGGAATGAGCGTGAGTGTGTCGGTGATTTACAAGGATTAAGTCCATAGACCATGGTCGATAGTCCATGGTTAATGCCCAAAAGTCCTGCTATTTTTTTGGCTATGGCCTATGGTCCATCGACCATGGACTAAAGAGAACATAAATTAAAAATAATATAAAAATATTATAATGGCTGAAACTGGCTTTAAAAAGTGGATCATTACCATTACGGTTATCGTAGCTTCGTTACTGGAGCTGATCGATACCACGATAGTAAACGTATCCTTGCCTGTCATCCAGGGTAACCTGGGTGCCACACTTGAGGATGTTGCCTGGGTTGTTACCGGTTACGCTGTTGCCAACGTAATTATACTACCTATGTCCGGCTGGCTTGGCAGCCGCTTCGGACGAAAACAATATTTTATAACTTCCATCATCGTATTCACCATAGCCTCCTTTTTGTGCGGCAATGCAACCAGCCTTAATGAACTGGTAGTTTTCAGGATTTTACAGGGGCTTGCCGGCGGCGGTTTAATATCAACTTCGCAAGCTATATTAGTGGAGACCTGGCCCCGTGAACAAATTGGCACCGCAACCGCATTATTTGGTTTGGGAGCCGTTGTTGGCCCAACTGTGGGGCCAACCATAGGCGGATATATTACCGACCACGCCACCTGGAGATGGATATTTTATGTAAATATACCTGTTGGGGCCATAGCGGCGTTTTGCGCTTACACGTTTATAAGGGAAACGCCCAAGGAAGCGAAAGGAAGGCCGATTGACTGGTGGGGAATTGCACTGCTGGCTGTTGCAGTAGGCAGTTTACAAACCATCCTTGAAAAAGGCGAATCGGAAGACTGGTTTGCTACGCCTTACATAACCGTTCTTACAATTACAGCCATATTGGGCGTAATATTGTTCATATGGAGGGAACTCAGCATTGATCACCCGATAGTGAATTTTGGCATCATGCGGCATCGAAGTTTCGCGGTGGGGATGTTTACATCCTTTGTGCTGGGCTTTGGCTTATATGGTTCTGTTTTCGTATTCCCGGTGTTTTGCCAGAATTTGCTTGGATTCTCCGCACAGCAAACCGGCGAGCTATTGTTCCCCGGCGGGCTGTGTACCATTATAATGATGCCATTTATCGGAAAAATGCTTAACAGGGGGATTCCTGCGCAATTTATGGCTACAGCAGGCATGTTTTTGTTCTTTGTGTTCACCACCATGTTAAGCAACTCAACATTGGAAACTGGCCAAACAAATGTGCTGATTCCCCTGCTGATACGCGGTGTAGGTATGGCGTTATTATTTGTGCCGCTGACTACACTTGCCATAGCAGACCTTAAAGGGCCCGAACTGGGTCAGGGTACCGGTTTAAATAATATGATGCGCCAGTTAGGGGGCTCATTTGGTATTGCAGTACTTACTACAATCATTCATATAAGGACAGCAAAACACCGCAGCGATTTGCTGGTTCATATAAATCCGTATAACAATGCATTTACGCAAAGGCTCAATATGCTACAGCAAGGTTTTATGGCCGCAGGTAAATCTGCCTCTGATGCACTGCACATGGCTTATATGGCCATTGAGGGCGCTGTAACCAGGCAGTCATTATTGTTAACTTACGACGATGCATATTGGATCTCCGGGCTTGTTATGTTATTCTCTATCCCATTACTTTACCTGCAGCCATTTAAAAAAGCTGTTAAACTGCCGGTAGACTCACATTAAAAAGCAAAAAGCCGTTCGCCAAAAGGCGAACGGCTTTCCCCAAAAAAACTACAATTAAAATTTATCACCCCCCCGGATCCTAACTACCTTAAATTAAAATATATTATCGCGCCAGGGTTTGTTTAATCTATGCCATAAATGTAAAGATTTTTATCTGAAAATCACAAATTTTTTTGCCGTCGGGAATTTGATTTATGAAGAAAAGATGAAATTTTAGCAATTCGTTATATTTTTAACGAAAAAATTACAAAATACAATTGTCTCTATTTTCCAGGGTTCCGCTGTTTGGTTTAAATAGCTGTCAATGGTACATGTGCGGAAATAAATCTTTTGCGCTTGCAATAATATTTTCCTGTTAATGTAAAACAACCTATATTGTGGTTATGAAAATCAAACCTATCCTTATCGGCGCAACGGGAGTTTTGTTGCTGGCCGGCATATTTTTTTATGTGAGGAGCACGCCGTCAAATCCCCAAAAAAAAGAAATAATTGGCTTTTTAAACAATTTTAACAACAAGTTAAAGCAGGGTAATTCAGATACTTTATTAACCTTTTTTGATAAAGATGGCGATTTTCAAAACTTGCCTTATTTTATTGATATACTAACTGGTAAAGATATAAATGGTAAAATTGAGCCCCTTTTTAAAATTGACTTAAAAATTGACGATAGTAAAGTTAAATTCTTAAATCAGGGATTATCTGAAGCTAAACTAAAAGTTGTTTTTAGTAAAGATGGAGTAGCTTCAAAGGAAACTTATTTGTCATTTATCATAAAAAGGGTTACTGAAGGTAATTTTAAATTTTATAACATTAAAAGTACAGATTTTTTCACAGCTTACTATGCGTATAAAAAAACAGTCCTGGGTGTTTATCACTATTTTGATGTAAAGCTTAGCCCCACCACATTAGCCTCCTTTAAACAGGCTGAACTACTGAAAGCCAGATATGATAGTGTTATATGGTTTGCTTATACTAACAATAAAACGTTCTTCTATGTAATAAAAGGCAAATGGGATATTGACAAGGATCTGAACCCAAATAGGAATCATACTAAAGATTCATTTATTGAACCATATAAAATGGGACTTGTTAATCCTGATCTAAAAGAAATCATTCCTCCTGAATACGATCTTATACATAATATAAGCGGCACCTTTCCTGGTCTTATTGAGGTGGAGAAAGGGGATAAAAAAGGATTTTATAATTTGGAGGGAACGATTATCATACCTGTAAATTATAAACAGATTTTCCCGATTGAAGATGATAATAATTTGGCTGTTTTAAAAGATAGCTTAAGTTATTATTATCTTAAAAAGGACATGACAATTTCTGAGAAGGTTGATTTGAAGTTAACCGATTTCTTTCCAAAAATTAAAAACATTGGAAGTCAGTTTGATTTATACAAAAATGCACTTTCAGTAGTCACCGAATATAATTCACGCTATAATAATGGCGCTGTTTACCTGCCGCCATCGTACCTTGTTGATTTAAATATCGTTGGAAGATGTTTAGATTTCAAGAACCCTTTACGCGTAGGCGACTATTCAGAGGTTCACGAAAAATTCGAAGTGAAGAATCAAGGAAAAATCAACGCGCCGGAAAACTGGTTAGAAGCTTCATTTTATACTATCAGGGACTACTTTTTGGGAGGAAGGGCAGAATTCTATGACACCAAAAATGTCGTCGTTATTGATAAAAAGAACAATAAAGTTTTTACCCAGGAAATAGCGGTTGATTATAGCCCGGAAGAGGAAGGCGGAGAATCGTTAGGAGGCGTTTGCGATGTAAATAACATAAAAGCAATTAATGATTCTTTATTTGAAGTTAAATCTGGAGCTGTTCTTTCATTTGAACTTTATGATTCTACAAAAACGATCGCCGGGGGTGCTTATTACCATTATTACACTGTGAATAATGATAAACTGGTTGAGTTGCCAGATCGCAGAAATTTTGGATTTACAAAATATGTTAAGATGGACGATTCTTATTTAAGTTCTTGTTATAAAATGCTGAGTGGCTTGGGGCCTTACAATAAAAGAAAAAACGAAACAATTGATTATGTCACACCAGAAATGTTACGGTATATGAAGAATGAAATATATGCGGAATATAAGTACCAATTTAAAGATAAGCGATGGATGGAGATATTTGCCGATCAAAACAACTACGATGGTGATGGAACGCTCAAAACTACCTTTAATGCCTCCGTTGACGATTCCCTTACTGCAATCGACAAATACAATATTAACTGGATCAACCAAAAACTTAAAGGAACACATGCCAAATCCAACGCCATTGCATCCAAATGAAAATCGCTAAAAGAATACTTTGGTATTTCGCTTTCTTCTGGGTTTTGGTGCTTTGCGCAGGTACATTTTTGCAATATTGGGATTTTAAAAACAACAGTGCTTTTTTGCGGATAAAACAAGCTGCGGTTGATACAGGCTGGTACCTGCCCGCTTTTTATTGCCATATTATCGGCAGCAGCATTATTTTACTGGCCGGTTTTTTTCAATTTTCGAAAACGGTTTATAGTAATCGGGGCCTGCATAAAGTATTAGGTAAGCTTTATGTATTTGGCGTATTGTTTTTTGCCGCGCCCGGCGCTTATATTATGACACTGTTTATAAACCGGGGCAAATGGGTTTTTATTTCCTTCCTTCTGCAAAATACTTTATGGGTATTATTTACCCTTACTGCCTGGCTGTTCATAAAGAACGGGCGAATTGACGACCATGTAAAAATGATGCGCCGCAGTTATGCCCTGGCATTTGCCGCTGTTACCTTGCGCTTTTATATATGGTCGTTTACGCTGTTTGGCAACGGGGTAGGTTTTGCCAATAACTACATCATTATTGCCTTTTTAAGCTGGGTACCCAACCTGCTGGTGGCCGAATTTATAAATTATCACCACCGGAAACAGGTATTTATTACCGGTTAAATAATTTTAATAAAGTAAAAGCACCTGTTATTAAGGCTAATAGCTATTAAAAAGCATGTTTTTTAAAAAACACTTTGTGTAATTAAAAAGGAAGCGTATATTTGCCATCCCAAACGGAGAAATCCAAAGGGCTAACGGAGTGGTAGTTCAGCTGGTTAGAATACGTGCCTGTCACGCACGGGGTCGCGGGTTCGAGTCCCGTCCATTCCGCAAAAAGCTTCACAAATGTGAAGCTTTTTTGTTTTTAAGCTATTTTATGTTTTTTGAATCCGACAAATTTTGGATCAAGGAGAATTCTTGTGGGGGAATAAAAAAAGTTTAAGCATAGATTTCTATTTTTTTGGCTGAACCAAAACCCCTAAAATAAGTAAAGCCCCTGATGGGCAGGGGCCTTTACTAACCAATTATAAACCTAAATTATGAGAAGACTTTTTTAATTTGTATTACGGTGTAAATGTAACACTAACATTTAATATTAATAGAATTTTTTTTGTAATCTTTATGTAAAAAACCTATTTGTTCCTATTTGATTCTCAAAAATACAAACATTTTATTAAGAATATGTTAAATTTTTAAAAAAAATTAGGATGATGCAAAATCCGCATATTTTTAGTGGAAAATAATTGGTTTTTTTCTGATTTTTTTAGTTAATGATTATATTTCAGGTAATTTTTTATAAAAAAATCTCATAAAAATGGTTTAAATGAGAAAAATGCAAGATAAAAATTAAAATTTCACGCTTTTTTTATTCTAATTTACGCAAAAGCAGTATTTTTTTATGCTTTTTTTAAAAATACACACGCATTCCAGAAAAAATCATTTAATCATTAAATAGCCTTTTTGAAAATTCCAGTATGGATTTTCGGTTTCCTCCATTCATCTTCCCCAAAAAAATGCATAAAACAGACGTGCAATCTGCGTAAATACGGCGAAGTGCATCAGAAATTTAATGAGCGAAAGAAAAAATTGCTTAATTCAAACATCATTTAAAAAATGCTTTAACACTTTTGCGGATAGTTTTTGTAATAATTTATGACTGCCATATCCGCTGCCAAAAAACACCCGGAACTTACACCATTAACCCTTTGGATAATGACCATTGCCACTGGTTTAATTGTTGCCAATCTATATTACAACCAACCCTTACTGGAGGACATTGCTCGTACCTTTCATACAAGCAAAGCAAAAGCCGGCCAGGTGTCCATGCTGACTCAATTAGGCTATGCGGCCGGTATGTTCTTCCTTGCGCCGCTTGCCGACATGCTAAAACGTAAACGGATGATGATGGTAATTTTTGCTTTTATCGTTTTGTCGTTGCTTTTAACGGCCATGTCCCAAAGCATAAACCTGTTAATATTTGCCAGCTTTCTTTTAGGAACCTCGTCAATGATCCCCCAATTACTGGTACCAATGGCTGCACATTCGGCCAAACCATCAGAACGGGGTAAAAAAATTGGTGTCGTAATGAGCGGTTTATTAATTGGCATACTGCTGTCCCGAACCTTTAGCGGTGTGATCAGTGAATATTTAGGATGGAGGGCCGTGTTTTTCATTGCGGGTGGGATAATGCTTGTGATTTGGGTGCTGATAGGCTTGTTTTTACCTGAGGTGGAACCGGATCATAAAGATGGATACAGGCATTTAATGGCATCACTAATTGACCTGGTAAAGCAAGAGCCTAAACTGCGGTTGGCGGCTTTAAGGGGAGCCTTATGTTTTGCCTGTTTCAGCGCCTTTTGGACCACCATTGTGTTTTTATTAAAACAAAACTTCAACCTGGGCAGCGACACTGCAGGGGAATTTGGGCTGGTTGGCGCTTTTGGGGCCATAGCGGCAGGCCTAATGGGTAGATTAAGCGATAAAATGGACGCTTATAAACTGTCCGGTTTTACCTTGCTATTGATCCTTGTATCGTTTGTGATTTTTTATTTTTCGGGACATAGCATTGTGGGATTGGTAATAGGTGTGATCATTTTGGATATGGGCGTGCAGGCCACACATATTTCGAACCAGTCGATCATTTTTGCGCTGAAGCCCGAAGCGCGTAACCGCATCAATACTATTTATATGGTCGCCTATTTTTTAGGTGGCACAGCAGGTACATTTTTCGCCACGCAGCTATGGGAAAAATATCAATGGAATGGTGTCTGCGCGATTGGCGCTGTTCTATCGGTAATTACACTCCTTATACATTTTGCCAATCATCCCAAGCATTTAAATAAACAGGTGGCAGTACAATAATGACTACAATTTTATACAGTACGAAGTAAAATTATACCAATAGCTGGCTGTCCGAAATTTTTTTCTGCCGATTACATCCGTCCAAAAATAAAGAACGTACATAAAGACAGTGATTTAAAATATAGTCACCAAAATTGGCATTGATTTGGCATACTACCCGGAAACGAGTAAACTATAAAAATCTATGAAAACTTATAACAAACCCGCAGTAAGCAAATTATTAAAACGTTTTGACAACGAACTGAAAGCTTTAATAACAAAAGATTTAAAGTCGTTTATGAATAATAATCCATTTTTAATGCGCAACAAACAGGCTGCTACACAACCTCCGTTGTTAATAGCCTGACCATCATATATCTACCCTGCAATATCTATGAAAACCGTAAAGCTTTCCGGGAAACCGGGGGGCTTTATTTTTTGGAGGTGTATTTTATAATCAGTTCCGCTGTTTTTGCTGAAGCGCCGGGCTTGCCCATTTTTACATCAAGCTTATCATAGTTATCCAGCATTTCCTGGCGGTAGCTTTTATTGTTGAGGATATTATCCAGTTCACCTGCAATATTTGCCGGTGAGCAATCATCCTGTATCAGCTCTTTTATAACTGTGTTATCCATAATCAGGTTAACCAGCCCTATGAACCGTATTTTTACTACGGCCCGTGCAATGCCTATAGATACCGGGTGCCCTTTATAAACCAATACCTCCGGCACATTAAACAAAGCTGTTTCGAGTACTGCGGTTCCCGATGCCACTATCGCAGCATCTGAATGACTTAGGAGGTCGTATGTAGCCTTAAATACAACGGGGAGGCTATTGCCATTAAAAAACTGCTCATAATATTCCTTTTTAAAAGATGGCGCCCCGGCTACTACAAACTGGTAGTCGGGAAATTTTTCGCTGACACTGATCATTTCCGGCAGTAAACGGCTGATTTCCTGTTTCCGGCTTCCGGGTAATAAAGCGATTATCTTTTTACCGGATAACTGATTGTTTGCTAAAAAATCCGCATCTGGCTTAAAGGCGGCAACGGCATCAAGCAGGGGATTGCCTACATAATCAACCTCCATCCCCCATTTTTTGTAAAAGTCAACCTCGAAAGGTAAAATACAAAACAGGTGATCGACAATACGTTTTATTTTGAGTACGCGCTTTTGGTTCCAGGCCCATACTTTGGGCGAAATATAAAAGCACACCAACAGGCCCTTCTTTTTAGCAAATTCGGCTATCTTTAAATTAAAGCCCGGAAAATCTATCAGCACCAAAACATCCGGCTGCCATGCCGCGATATCTTCTTTGCAAAATTTAAGGTTTTTCAGGATGGTGTTTAAGTTAGCAGCCACCTCAAAAAAACCCATAAAGGCCATATCTGCAATGTGCTTCACCGGAGCGCCGCCCTCGGCCTGCATCAGGTCGCCGCCAAAAAAACGAAACTCCGCCTGCTGATCGCGCACTTTTAACGCTTTCATCAAATTAGCCCCATGCAGATCGCCCGAAGCTTCGCCGGCTACCAGGTAATATTTCATCTTATCGGGTGGATTTTTAAAATAAATATTAAAGCCATTACAACAAAGGTAACCAGTATTATCCCTCTGGCGGTTTTGTCGGCACCCTTTGTAAAACTGATCCTCATTAAAACCAGGTTTAGGCCAATAGCAACAAAATAGGGCATTGCAGGCTTATTAATTATGTAAATGTTATTCGCTAATAAACCGGCTATTAGCCAGGCGATAGCCGGAAATATGAATGCTATTAAAACACCAAAGAGCAAATTATTTTTTTTCAGCATATTTTGGGAAAGGAGTCTTTTGTTTGCAATGTACTTAAAATATCATACCTCAAACTTCCACCCATGCAATGCGGGAATGGCATGATGCGCGGTCATATCAAACTGCACTGGTACTATCGAGGCAAAATCATGTTCCAGCGCCCATACATCGGTATCTTCGCCGCCATCATTTAGCTGGAATACACCGGTTAACCAATAGTAAGGGCGGTTATGCGGGTCAATCCTTTCGTCAAACTCCTCCGCCCATTTGGCATTGGCCTGCCTGCATATTTTTACGCCTTTTATATGCGGCGTATGCGGAAAGTTTACATTTAGCAAGGTGCCGGCAGGCAGTCCGTTTTTTAACACCTGCAGGGCTATCTCTTTTACATATTTTAAGCAATGGCTAAAATCGGCCTGTAAAGTATAATCATCCAGCGAAAACCCTATAGAAGGGATGCTTTCGATAGCACCTTCAACTGCAGCAGACATGGTGCCAGAGTACAACACGTTGATAGAATTATTTAAACCATGATTGATGCCCGAAACACAAAGATCAGGCTTCTGGCCCTTTAATACCTTGTTTACTGCCAGCTTTACACAATCAACCGGTGTGCCCGAACAACGGTACATTTCAATGCCTTCGTAAATATCAACCTTATCCAGTCGCAATGGTTTGCCAATGGTTATTGCATGCCCCATGCCTGACTGAGGGCTATCAGGCGCAACAACTACAACCCGGCCGATTTCCTGCATTACTTCTATCAGGGCCTTAATTCCATGAGCGGTAATGCCGTCGTCGTTTACAACAAGAATGGTAGGTTTGGAATTTTTCATTAATTAATTGTTTTTATGGGCAATGAAGCTATCAAGTGCATATTTTGCTTCCCAACGTTGCACATGATGGTTTCATTTGGCGCAAAATTAGTTATATTTGATTTATGCTTACGGTTGAAAAGAAAAAGAAATACACCATTGAAGATTATATGATGCTGGAGGAAGGTGCGCCTTTTCAATTAATTAATAATGATTTAATTATGTCTCCGTCACCTATCCCTATTCACCAGGTAATTTCCGTCAGGATTGTTCAGGCAATGTCTAATTTTTTAGATAATAAAAATGACAACGGTTTATTGGTAAACGCCCCAATGGATGTAAAATTTGATGAAGGCAATGTACTACAACCAGATATACTTTATATTACGGAGGATAGGAAGTCGGAAATAGTAAAGGACCGTATAGAAGGCGCGCCGGATTTGGTTGTTGAAATACTATCTCCTTCAAATGCGTATTATGATTTGCGCCAAAAGAAAGATATTTATGAAAAATACGGCGTTAAAGAGTATATAATCATTGATCCGATTGCTCAAAACGCTGACCTTTATGTATTAAAAGATGGAGTTTATTCCCTCCATCAAAAAGCCCAAAATAACGAACATTTGAATTCTGTGCTGCTAAAGGGTTTTAGCATCGACCTTTCAAAATTGTTTAAATAAAAAAAATCCCCCGGTCATTCGGCAGAGGGACTTTCTTTTTAAAGTAAATTACCCCACCCTTAGATGAAGCCAGTACCTTTATTTCAATTCAAAGCCTGATTTTCCCATAGTATATCCATCAGCATAAAACAATACAGTATAAGTTCCTTTTTGGAATGCAACCGGGTTTAACCAATCGATGGTATAGGCGGTGCCATCATCTTTAAAATCTATTGCTGTTTTATATGTAAACTGGAGATCCTGACCGTCAGCATTGAACGGACCCGAATCAGATTCAGTGATCAGGTTACCTGTCGGATCAATAATGCGTAAAAAGATGTCATGCATGCCTTTTTGTGCAACCGAATTACCGGCAAGCGTAAAGTTTATCTTGATCTTTTTTGCAGGGCCTGAACGTTTGGTGTCAACTTCTTTGCCGCTGCCCTTTATCTTATAGGCAACAATATCTGAAGTAGCTAATTTTATTGCCGAGGCTATCTTAACTTTTACACCCAGGTCCTGGTTTTGTTTTACAAGGCCGGAGTCTTTCTGATTTACTACTTTAAGTGTGGTTTTTAAAGTATCCCTCTCTGTTGAAAGTGAAGCATTTTGTTTTTTTAATTCTTCAATATCAGCAGTATATTTAGTTACAAAATAACGCAGCTGTTTTACATTTTCCTGGGCCTGGGCAAGCTCCGCAACTGTTAATTTGCCTTTTGAAAGTTCCGTACGCAACACTTTGATTTTAGCTCTTAACGAATCTGTCTGTTCCTTCATCGCTGCAGAAATCTTGGTTTTGTCGGTATTTACCGTTTCGATTTGGGCTTCCAGGCTATCAAGTTCGGTTTGGAGCCTGGTTTTTTCGTCATTCTGATAGACAATTCTTGTATCGGATTTATTTTTTTGAAGGTACAAATACACATCGGTGGCCAGCAAAGCCAATACTACAACTATGAGGAAGTAAATGACATTTGAATTGTTTTTTTTAGGTGTTTGCCCTGTTGGATTTTCCATAGCCTTAGTTTTTAGTTTTTCTGTATAGTTAAATGAGAGTTGATTTAATTATTAAACTCAATATTTGGGTTGATATTACTAATATTTTCCCCAATTAGTATAATTTAGGGGGTTTTATTATTGGTTTACCTCATTTTAGACCTATTAAAAATGAAAACAACATTTTCAGGCAGTATAAACTTCATTTATCAAAAGGCTAAAATTAAACACAATAACCATAATTCGCAAAATACAAGCAATTATTATGCCTGATACTAAAATTGCTAAGCTATGAGTTTATATCTTTGTATCTATAATTAATGATTGATGTTTACGTGCCGCGCGCTGATTTCCCTGATTTGCACTTTGGCTTTCTGTATAGAAAGCCAGGGGCAACCAAAGAACATTGTACCTGATACTGATCAACCTGCGCCAAAGCGCGAATTCAGGGGTGTTTGGATAGCGACGGTTGAAAATATTGATTGGCCAAGCAAACCCGGGCTTACATCTGCGCAGCAACAGCAGGAAATGATAAGCCGTTTGAATGCCCATCAGCAGGAAGGCATTAATGCCGTAATGCTACAGGTAAGGCCCGCGGCTGACGCTTTTTTTGGCAGGGCTGTTGAACCATGGTCAAAATGGCTGTCGGGTAAACAGGGACAAGCTCCTTCGCCGGCTTACGACCCCTTAGATTTTGCAATAACCGAAGCACATAAACGTGGCATGGAACTGCATGCCTGGTTTAATCCTTACCGGGCTACAAACGACGGCAACTTTGCCGCACTGAGCCCGCAACATATCACAAGGCTCAAGCCCGAATGGTTCTTTACCTACGGCGGAATTAAATTGTTCAATCCCGGGATACCCGCAGTACGCGAATATATTGTGAAGGTTATTTTAGATGTGGTAGATAATTATGACATCGACGGCGTACACATGGATGATTATTTTTATCCATACCAGATCGATGGGCAGCATATAAATGATGCAGATGCGTTCAAAGCCTACGGCGACGGGTTTAATGACATCAAAGACTGGCGGAGAAACAATGTTGACCTGCTGATAAAAATGCTGGGCGACAGTATCCATAAGCATAAACCGCATGTGAAATTTGGGATCAGTCCTTTTGGGATCTGGGCAAACAAAAGCCAAAATGTGGATGGGTCCGAAACACACGGGGGCTCGTCCTATTATGAATTGTTTGCCGACTCGCGCAAGTGGGTAAAAGAAGGTTGGGTTGACTACATTAACCCGCAGCTTTACTGGCCAATTGACGACCGGTCGGCCGCGTTTAATAAATTACTCGACTGGTGGAGCGATAACACCTTTGACCGGCATTTGTATATCGGCATGGGAGCCTACCGGATCAATGAGCGCCGGAAAGGTAAATTTAAGGACCCTGCCCAAATGCCCGCCCAGATAAAATACCTGCGTGATAATGACAGAGTAGAAGGGAGCATTTATTTTAGCTCGAATTCACTTTTAAACAATCCGCTCGGCTTTACCGATTCACTCAAGGAGACTTATTACAACCATCCGTCATTGCCGCCTGTAATGCTATGGCTGGACTCGATACCGCCCAACCCACCACAAAACTTCACTGAAACGGTGATAAATAATAAGGTTGAATTAAAATGGACAACTCCTACACAGGCAAAAGATAAAGAGCCGGTGTATGGTTATGTTATCTACCGTTTTAACGGCGATGAGAAAGTAAACCTTGAAGACCCCAAATACATCCTGCATATTCAATATAATGATACAACATCTTTCAGGGATGAAACAGTACAAAAGGGTAAAACTTATCTCTACGTAGTAACAGCATTAGACCGGTTGAAAAACGAGAGTGACCCCTCGCCGACTATAGCTGCAATTTTGCATTAGTAAAAACTAAAAAAGTCACGCACACTAACTGGTCTCAGAAACTTTTTACTATCACTATTATTCCAATCACTATAAAGCCAATTCCAGCCAGTAAAAGCTGCCCTTGATACCCAAATTGATCTTTCAATCCCTTTTTAAACCATTTTATTTGAAAGATAACTATCAAGATTCCAACGCAAATCATGACTAATCCAATAATAATATAACGTATATTCATTGTATTATTTTTTTGATTTACTAATAGTTTTTTGTCTTTTTTAGCTATTGGCGGGGGCCAGACACTTTACTATCCCTCTTAGAATTGAAGAAATCTTTAAAATACACTTCATCAATTTTCCAATTGCTTCCATTTTTATAACATCTAAAGGCGTTTAATAATAGGTTGTTATCTAACCAATTTCCGTTGTCTTTTTCTTCTTTTCTTATTTGAACTGTATCCCAATTTGTTATTAGCTTAACCTGATAGTCAGTAAACACCGATTGCTTTTGTAAGGTAATAGTTCCCTTTGAATAGCTATAATTGATTTCATGATTTCTATTCCATATTTTTCCATAGAAAGTTGAAATTTCCATATTATAGCCCTCCAATAAATAGAGAGTATCTTTCAAGTTCCCTTTTAGAAAGGATGTGCTATCCATAAGGTAAGCTTTCATTCTTGCGTCCCTGTCATAAGAACTTAGTTTGAATGTGGATTTATCGTTCAAACCTCCATTCTTTTTATATATTCTTTCAGACAGGAGTGGAAAGGTCATTTTTGATGAACATCCAGAAAATATAATTATTGCCAATAAAAAAGCCGTTTTGATCAAATCTCTCATGGTATTAAAGTATTAGGTAATTGGGTTGGTGTTATTATCATGAATGAAGGCGATGCATTAAAGCAGGGTTTATCCAAACCCGGAATTTGAATCTCCTCTTCTGGCGCGAGTATGACGGGCAAAGGCCAAAAGCGCAAAGGCTACTCGTGCCCCGCTGACAGGTAACAAACTATGTTTTTTATTGCAACATCGGGTCAACCAAAATTATGTCTATTAACCCTTTCAAACCATAATAATCCCTGGCGCTGCTGTATAAGTAATCTTCTGGTTTGGCCACTATGCCGGCTACTACCGGGTTATTATGTATATAATCCAGCTTTTGCTGCAATATTTTTTGATCAAATAATTCTATCGGATGGTTATCCTGCTGCCATAGCTGAAATTTTTCATTTTGACCGTTCTTTTTTCCGGCTCTTTCCATCATCCATAACATCCATTCTTTACGGCTTTCTGCAGGATGCTCCTGAATAGCCTGCTTCAACGCTGTGGATGTATGCTTTTTCATATCCCGCATAATATTTTCAAGCTTTTCGCCATGCGTCCCGATAACCATGTGGATATGACTGCTCATGATACACCATCCGTATATTTCCAGGCCTTTGTTTGTCTGGCAATGTTTCCAGCTTTCAAGTATTATTTCTTTGTATTCGTTACGGATAAACAGGTCTATCCAGTTTACTATCGAAAAGCTGACAAAGTATAGGCGGTCTTGGTCCCTGAATTTATATTTTGTACTCATTATTGTTTAAAAATACATTTAAGGCACTTAATAAACAAAGCTTATTTAGAAAACCCTGTTCTTTATTATTGGGCTTGATTGGTATTGCACATGTATTATTTTTTAACGGGCTTGTCGCCGACCTGGCACGCGGGGCACGAGTAGCCTTTGCCCGCTTGCCCTGCGCGTCATACTCGCGCCAGTACATGAATGAACTGATTGAGTTGGGTGGGTAAACATGCTTGATACCTATCAGCGGGGCACGAGAAGCCTTTACCCCGCAGGCCTTTGCCCGTCATTCTCGCGCCAGGGGCGATATCTAATAATAGCCTAATTTGATCGGTTATAGGTGTCTATGATTGTTATACACATTCAGCAAATTCGTTGTTCTTTCTGGGAGATAGCCATACTGCCTATAAATTGATCAGTCCTTTTTCTTTTAAACCATGAATGTAAATACCAACTTCCAGGTCGCCCATACCATATATTTTTTCAGTTTCCCAAAACCGCTGATAGATCCCGGGTTGGGTTTTTATTCCGGTTTTATAAATATTGAGCAGTTTTTGTTCGATATAATTCAGACCGTTTTCATTTATAAGCAAGCGTGTTAATTGTGCCTCAAGGGCTTGTTTTAACAAATGCAGGCTGCCCCAAAAACTTGTTTTGCTCAAATAACTTTTCAACTCTTCAGCATTATGGTCTGCATAAATTTTCCATACTTCAGCAGCGATGATAAAATCAATTTCACTTAGCCGCAATCGGATATTGTCATATAACCAGGTCAGCTCCTCCCCGTTTAACTCACCCATGCCGTGGAATTCGTCCTTATCCGGGAAACTGGCCGGGCAGATGAGATAAATAACCGGCATTGAAAGATCAGTCTTTTGCTTCAGCAAATTCATTACCCCCAGCAAATTAACCTGGCAATGCAGGTCGAATTCAAACCAAAGGTTAACTTCGTCATAAGGTTCACTTAGTTTATCCAGTTGATCAATCACTTTTTCTTGGTAGCCGTCGGGCTTTTCATTAAAAGTTTTGCAGATCCATTTCTCCCGGTTTTTCCAAAAACTACCGGAAGAGATATTTTCTTCCACCGGCCCTTCCGAAAGTACTTCGCGCCATACCAGGGTATCGCCCTCAAGGCCCGTTTGCTCAAACCCTTGCAACGTCGAGTCGCCATTAAGTATGTGGAGGATTTTCATGGTATAAATATAATTGGTCTTAAACAACAAATCCCGGTTTAGCCGGGATTTGTTGTTTAAGATTATAAAATATTAATTAACCGGAGTCACCACAGCGGTACCGGTCAACTTATTGTCAAGACTGATATAATCAGTCAATATCTGTCCGGCTTCAAGTTTTAAAAAGTCAAGATCCTCTGTTCTCGGCTTTGATTGCCCTTTTTTCAAAGGAGGCAGGCCCATAGCTACGCGGCGTAAATTATCATTTTCAAATGATTTCTTTTCATCAGCCTCACGCTGTTTTTTTAATTGCTGCTCATTTAAAGAAATGCTCTTTTCAGCATCATGCTTTTTGTAATCAGCAATATCATCCTGCAGGTATTTATAGCTGGCGCTGTTAGCCATGCGCTGGTCATGCAGTTTTTGCAGCTGTGGTATTACCTGGGTAAAATCCCCTGCTTTATTGTATGGCGTTTTGGCAATAATGTCAAAAGGCATAGCAGATGGTTCGGTATCTTCACCGTATTTATCCATTGGGATAACCGAAGGGAATTGAATATCCGGTGTAACCCCTTTATGCTGGGTGGAATTACCTGTTATGCGATAAAACTTGGCTATGGTTAAATTTAGCTGACCAAAAGTACTCTGGCTGCCGGTTGATACCGGTTTGCTATCCTTTTTCACTAACGATGCTATCCGCTCACGCAATGACGCCGGAATCACCTTATCAAGATCAATGGCGTTTTGCACGGAGCCTTTTCCATAAGTTTGGGTGCCCACGATGATGCCACGTCCATAGTCTTGTATCGCGCCCGAAAATATTTCGGTAGCCGATGCGCTAAAGCGGTCAACCAAAATGGCAAGCGGGCCGGTATACGCTATCGCAGGATCTTCATCTTTGTCCACTTCAATCTGGTCATTTGCATTTCGTACCTGTACTACAGGACCGGTTTTAATAAACAAACCTGTAAGGTCAATGGCTTCCATTAACGAGCCACCGCCGTTTTCCCTCAAGTCCATAACCACACCATCAACACCATCCTTCTTGAGTGAGTCTAAAATGAGTTTAACGTCATGGGTTGTGCTCTTATAATTAGGGTTGCCTGTTTTATAGTCATTAAAGTCGATATAGAAAGCAGGAACAGAAATGATCCCTATTTTAACGGTTTTGCCATTGTTATTAAAAGTACGGATCTCCTTTTTAGCCGACTGATCTTTCAGGATGATCTTTTCGCGCACCATTTCAACCACTTTGGGTTTACTTGCCGCACTGGTCCCTTTTGATAATATCTCTAATCGTACTGTTGTTCCTTTTGTACCGCGGATCAATGCTATGGCATTCTCTATACGCCATCCTACAATATTCTGGAATTCGCCTTCTTTACCCTGGGCTACGCCAACAATACGGTCATCAACACCAATCTGGTGGCTCTTGTCTGCCGGCCCACCCGGAATAATACCTTTAATAGTTATATACTCGTTTTCTGTAAGCAGGGAAGCTCCGATCCCTTCTAACTGCCGCGACATATCAATGTTAAAATTGGCCGCGTTAGCCGGGTTAAAATAATTGGTATGCGGGTCTATTGCTTCGGTAAAAGCATCCATAAATACCTGGAAAACATCCTGGTTATTTAGCTTATTGGCTTGCGCCAACAAGTTTTGATACCTTTTTTTCAAAGTTTCCTTATCCTTGGCAAGGTCGCTGTTGGCCAATTTTAAATTAAGCAGATCATATTTTACACGCAAACTCCATAAACTATCCATCTGGCTTTGTGATGCTATCCACGGCAGGCTTGTGCGGTCATAAGTAAAACTTTCATTGTTACTGAAGTCAAAATCCTTATCCAGCTGGGCGATCGAATAATTTAGGTGTTCGATATACCTTTTCTGATAAACATTGAATATATAAAACACATTATTCAGATTGCCGCTTTTAACGTCATCATCCAATACTGTTTTGTACTTACTAAAATCGGCTACATCCGAGGCTAATAAATAATTATGGCTTTCGTCGAGCAGTTTTAAATAACGTGTGTAAATTACTTCCGAGATGGAATCATTTAGTGGCACCTTTTTGTAATTATAATTTGTTATAAGTTCAGCAACGGTTTTACAAACAATGCTCTGCTGTTCATCGGGCTGTATATCATTTGAGCCAATAACTTTAATTGGTTTTGCCGGCGCAGCATGGCAGGCAAGTGCGGCACCAAGCACCAGCGCTAAATACAATTTCTTAAACATATCTTTTACGGTCTTTAAATCGGGGGTCAAATGGAACATCAATATCTCTGCCAAATAATTTGCTAATGTAAATAAAAAGAGACAGCCCTCCGCCGTCTCTTTTTTAGAATAACAATTATACAATAATGTTTTATTTGTTTTGCAAAACATTATCGATTTTACTATAATGTTACAATCATTCTTGTTTTAAACTCAATCAGATAGCAGTTTATTATTCGGCTTTGGAGTTTTTTTCGGGTGTTTCCGCATAACGGGTCACAAGTTTTGCCGGAATAAGCCTGTTTTGCTTTAAATCAAGTAGTCTTTTTTCTATTTCAGTCAAAAATTCATTCAGCCCCTTTGCGGTGGCAAGGTCGTGGGCTTCAGTAAGGTCATCCTGCGCCAAAGCATAATCGCCGATACTTGATTTAATAAAAGCAAGGTCCATCAAATTTGCGATTGTGTGTTTGTCGTCATTTTGCTGCCGCGAAATGTTATTGCTTTGCAATAAATACCATTTTGCTTCCGAAAGCCTGTTTTCTTTGATATACAAATGCGCAAGCTCACTAAAATTGTAACTGGCGTCAGCATATACCCTGAACCGCATATTATGCTGCGCAGCCTTCATTACTATGTCTTCAGCGGCCAGATAACTGTATGGTGTCCTGTCAAATTGAACCGGGTAAATTTTGGGATGGCTTATCTTTAGGGCTGGCAAGCGTGCAAAAGAATGATCAACCGGCCTTTCAATTGCAGCAGGCCGTTCCTGCTTTTTTTTCAATTTAAGATCAACACGCCACCACTGCGCAGAGGCAGAGAAACTTATTGCAATAAGTATAACAAGCAATACCGGCCTCATTTGATCTTTGTTCAGTAGTTTTAATTAATTAATCTGTAAAAATACAAATATTGAATTGAATAAAGCACGTTGATTTTTTAATCAAAACAAACTGATTATCAATATATTTAAAAAATCAATATATTGGGCATTCAATTGTTGGCTAAAAAGGCAAGAAACCTGATCATCAAAAAAGCATAAACGGGCATGGCAAAAGCATCTGAAAATAAGATCGGGTTATGGGCCAGCACTTCGCTGGTTGTTGGCAATATGATTGGGGCCGGCATTTTTTTAGTACCCGCGGCAATGGCCTCCTTTGGAAGTATCAGCTTGTTGGGCTGGGTATTTTCGGCAATTGGTACATTTTTCATTGCAAAGGTTTTTGCCAATTTGAGTAAAATGCTGCCATTGGCAACAGGTGGACCATACGCCTATACCTACCATGCTTTTGGCGATTTCGCCGGCTTCCTTGTTGCCTGGGGTTATTGGCTGTCAAATGTTTGCGCCATTGCGGCGATTGCCATCTCCCTTGTAAGCGCCTTAAGTACCTTTTTTCCAATACTTGATTCTTCGAATGTACAAACCTATAGCCCAGCGGTGTCGGCGTTAACTGCCCTTGGGTTTATCTGGCTGGTAACCGGGTTAAATAATATGGGAATAAAAACATCCGGCAACGTACAACTGATCACTACCATATCCAAATTACTGCCACTTGTTGTTATTGCAGTTGGTGGTTTGTTCTTTATCAGGTTGCAAAATTTCCACCCTTTTAACAGCAGCGGCAAATCTACATTTGAAGGGATATCAGCCACGGCTGCCATAACGATGTATTCCTTCCTGGGGATCGAGTGCGCTACCATACCTTCAGGAAGTGTAAATAATCCTGAGAAAACCATTTCGAGGGCAACTTTGCTTGGCTTGCTGATAACCGCCCTTGTTTATATTTTAGGAAGTGTAAGTATAATGGGGATCATCCCGCAAAATGTATTGCAGCATTCTGTAACCCCATACGCAGACGCTGCCGTGATTATGTTTGGAAGCAGTGCGCGTTACTGGGCAAGTGCCGGCGTTGCTATTGCGGCATTCGGCGCCTTAAATGGCTGGACATTGGTGCAGGGCCAATTTCCTTATGCTGTGGCAAAAGACAAACTGTTCCCCCCGATTTTTACCCGGTTGAACAAAAGGGAGGCGCCATACTTAGCTATAATTGTAAGCAGTGTTTTTGTTTCGGTGTTTATGATGATGAACTACACTAAAGGACTGGTTGAGCAGTTCAAACTACTGATATTGCTGACCACCTTAACCACGCTGGTGCCTTACATTTTTTGTGCCGCTGCCTATATTATCATCAAATTCGATAAAAATTACCTCCACAGCGGCGGCTGGGTGCCTGCGGTTTTAATCGGCACGCTTGCATTCGCTTATTCATTATGGGCAATTGCCGGCTCGGGCCAGGATACTGTTTACTACGGCTTTTTATTGCTGATGGCCGGGATCCCCTTTTATGTTTGGGCGCTTTATAAGAAGAGGAAAAACAATATTGAACACCCAATTTCGAATAATGAATGACAAAGTAAGCACAAATTCAGTATTTGATATTCAATAAATCATTCAAAAACTTCGACCGCCCCATCGCACGTTGCCCAAACCATATACGGATAGGTATCGGCATGATAAATTTCCCCTTTGGCTGTTATGCCAATAATGCCTGCAAAGCCGTTAAGCTTCTTAAATCTGATTATCATTTATTTTGAAGTTCTTCCAGTAATTTCTCTGCTTCAAGTTTCTTAACTGTAATATATTTTTGACCGTTATTGGGGTTTGTATAATTTTCGCGACGCGCTAAGTACTCTATAGTATTTTGTAATTCATCAACAGATAAATTTTTAAGGTCAGGATATTTGTCTGAAATATCTACTAAATAGATCGAGCCATTTTCAATTGCCGTAAACCGTTTCTTATCTGTTTTTTCGATGTCAACTAATTCAAATTTGGAAAAGTCAAGATTCTTTAGGTCAATCAGTTTAAGGTAATCCTCTACGACCAACTTGTCTATCATGATTTTACCTTTCCCTGCCCAGTGACGGTTTTGTCCATTCTTTTTAATTCCGGTAATCCAATAGGTCTTTTTTGTTTCAATATCAAAGCAATATCCATGTCCGTTTCCTTTAAATGCGTGACCATTGAAGTATGTCGTTTGCCCTGATTTGGAGAACTCAACGTTTCCGATCCATGCAGGACCATCATCAGAGTAACCGCTTTTTAGTTCGATATATTTTAGTTGTGATTTCATGTCAAACTCATAATTGGTTGTTGATCAAATCTACACAAAAACTTCCACCTCCCCATCACACATTGCCCAAAACATATAGGGATGGGTATCGGCATGATAAATTTCTCCTTTAGCAGTTATACCGGTAATGCCGGCAAAGCCGTTAAACTGTTTTAATTCTTTAAACGTTTTTTCGTTGGCCAAAGATAGTAACCAGCGATTTGAATAATTTGGTAGTAAAAGATTTACGAAGCTTTTGAAACTTCTTAAATCTGATAATTAACCATTATATTTGTATTAAACCAATAATTGCAACAATGACAACGCTAATTATTGAAATTCCGGATATTGAAGTTGCAGACATATCAAATATTGTAAAAGCAAAAGGTGGGAGTGTTTTTAATGCAAGCACGGATGACGACAATTTAACCCCGGATGAATTAGATTCACTCAAAAGAGGATTAAAAGAAGCACTTTTAATAAAAGAAGGTAAAATTAAATCTATTCCTTTTTCTAAATTGTGGAGTAACCAATTTAAATAAATCATTAATCTATTTAATTTCATACAACGAATTGTTACTCAACATATAAATCTTTTTTTTCTATTCGCTTTCCATTCTGCCCTAATTCTAAGCATCCTCCATTTAACACCCAATTTTCGACTGTTTGGGAAATGCGCCAAAAATTATTAATCTTTTTAAGATTTCTATCGAAAACTTTAGAAACCTTGGCTGTCCAATTTTTGTGCTTTTTTCTTAATTCAACATTTTCGACCCAACCAGCCTTGTAAAAAATGCGTCCCGGCGAAATCAATGTCTTTGTCCTTTTGCAATCGTGAAATAATATTACCGGATCTTTATAGTAATCGAATAACCATTTATCTTTATAAGCGCCAATTACAGCACTATAACATTTCGGCCGCATAATATCGTTTTTCAGCCAAAAAGTTAAATTTTCTACCTTGGAAATTTCATTAATATTTTTGATTGGTTTAGGAAATTCACTTTCGAAAAATCCACCGTTAAAGATGTCGATTTCATCAGTTTCCAAAAGGTGATTTAAGATGCTTTGAACCTCGTCAAGGGTGAAAAAGAAGTTTAATTGGCTCATTCATCAAATTTATTGTAATATCATTATACAGAATTATAAAGTTCCCCAGTTCTTTTATTTTTTACGCAATGCATAATCATTCAAACACTTCCACCTCCCCATCGCAAATTGCCCAAACCATATAGGGATGGGTGTCGGCATGATAAACTACCCCTTTAGCTGTAATGCCAATAACTCCCGCAAAGCCGTCAAAAGGCTTTATTTCTTCAAATGTTTTTTTTGTGGCCAAAGATAGCGGCATGCCATCGGTTACACGGGTAACTATACTTGATGCTACTGCACCGCTAACAATATCTTCGCCTACACCGGTGCATGATATGGCGGCCCTGGCATTAGCATAATTGCCGGCCGTAGTTGCCGAATCGCTCACACGACCTGGGATTTCAAAGCCCTTGCCACCTGTTGAAGTGCCGGCAGCCAAGTTGCCGTAAAGATCCAATGCCACACAGCCCACAGTGCCAAGCCGGATAGAATCACTTAACTTTTTATCATATTCTTTACGACGCTGCGGCGTTTCGGGGTTATAATAGCCGAAGCCATGTTCACGGGCAAAATCTTTTGCGCCTTTGCCACTTAACACGCGATCATCATGACTCAATAATTTTTCGGCGATGCAGATAGGGTTTTTAACATCTTCTACATTTATAACCCCCGAAAAGCGTAGGGATCTGCCATCCATCAGCGATGCACTCAGACGTATTTTACCATCGCTTTGAATTTGAGAGCCTGTGCCGGCGTTAAACAGTTCAGAATCCTCCAGCAAACCCACTGTATAAACCACTGTTTCAACTGCAGTATGGGTTTGCAGATGCTTGTACCCAAGCTTCACTATTTCGGTAAGGGCATCCTGTTTGGCTTTTTTTATTTCCTGGTTAGTTTGCGATTCGCTGAAAAAACCACCGTGAATAATTAATTTCATATTTTAGATATGAGAAGTGAGACATGAGATGTGAGACAAAGACAGTTGGGAAGGCCAAGAGATACATTTAATATGAAAAGAAAGTAATGGGCTAAAAACTCCTAAATCTCTTATCTCACGTCTCATATCTCACATCTATTCTAAGTTACCAGGCGTATTGGTAAACGCGCCCTCTTCTGCTTTAACGGATTTTTTGATATTTAATTGGTTTTGCGTTAAATCATATTTATCAAAAATTGACATTACGCTCACCCTCATGTTTTTAATAGATACCGGCTCACCCATTTCCACATCATAGATATTGGTTTCGGCCATCTTCCGCCCGTTAACCAAAATAGTTAAGCCCGAACCTATTGCCTCCATCAATGTCCCTTCGGTAATCAGCAAGCCGGCGTCTTCACCCAGGCCAATACCCAGCATGCCGGGATTACTCGCCACGGCATAAAGCAGGCGCCCTATACGGCCACGCTGTACAAAATGGGTATCAATAATAACTGAATCAATAAAACCAAGACCTGCGGTCATCTGCACTTCACCTTTAATCAGGGCCTTATTGCTTTGCCCGCGATAGATCATATTGGTTGATGCAGCCGCAGCACCGGCAGAAGTACCGGCAATCACAAAGTTTTCATTTTGGTAACGGGTTTTCAGGATATTCAAAAACTCTGTCCCACCAAAAATTGAACTTAAACGCAACTGATCGCCACCGCTGAACATAACCACATCAGCCTTGCGGATCCGGTCAATATAGGCTTCATTTTTGGCATCGTCGCGGTTACGGATATCCAGCACACCTACATTGTTAACATTCAATTGCTTAAAGGATTCAATATATTCTATCCCAACCAGCTCCGGAATTTGGGATGCAGTGGTAATGACTTCCACAACCGAATCCGCTTTTTTGGCCGATTCGGTGATGATGCGTTTGAGTATGCCCTGTTCGAAAAATTTAAGGTAATTGGGCTTTATAATATCCTCCTGGGTTCCCAGGTTTGTGCCCATATCAACCGCGCCGCCTATTATTACAAGTTTACCTTTGGGGATGATCATCTTTTATCAATTTATTCAATTAGCGAACTGGTGAGTGATCAGAGGTGAGTGGTGAGTAGTCAATAGCGAGTGTTTTTTAACTCACTACTCACATCTCATTCTCACTACCCGCCTCTCGCTATACAAATTAAAATAAAAAGCAGCACAAAGGCAGAGTTTTATGAATAATAATGGCGTTTTTGTGCAAAATTAACCAACTGTTAATATCTCATTTTACATTAAGGCAGATACTGCTCATTGATACAAGGATAATATTCTTTTAACATCCACTTCATTTGCGGGAGAAAAATCAGCAGAATTCAGTTAATCTGTTAGGCTGGATAGCAATTATTTCGCTGCCAGCTGTTTTTAAGCAGCGCGATGTTGAAATAAATCTTTCTATTTAATAACCGGTTAAATTGCCTTTGCTATTTTACACTAAATTATCAATAATAAACAAAAGGGAACACAAATAAGACAGCAGGAGCACCATTTAATGAATTTCACCCTGCTTAAATCGGGAGTAACGTGACAGAAAAATAAAAACACCTGGCAACCAGTTTTACACAATAAAAAGCTTTTTTATCCGAAAAATTTTATTAGCTTGTTAATTGTTTAGTTTAGAAGAAAATTACCCCCAAATAAATTCGCAGAGCATTTATGAAAATTGAAAATATACAAGTATTGCGTGGCCCAAACATCTGGAGTGTTAGCCGAAAGAAATTAATACAAATGCGGATTGACCTGGAGGACATGGAGCAGCGGCCAACCAACACCATTGATGGGTTTTATGAGAGGATGGCAAAATTAATCCCGAGTCTGCATGAACATCGTTGCTCGCCGGGCGTTAAGGGCGGTTTTTTTCAGCGTGTTGTTGCCGGTACCTGGATGGGGCATGTGATAGAACACATTGCGCTTGAGATCCAATCGCTTGCCGGGATGGATACAGGTTTTGGTCGCACCCGCGAAACAAAAACACCCGGTGTTTATAATGTGGTGTTTACCTATTTAGAGGAAAAGGTGGGCGTTTTCGCTGCCGAGGCATCGGTTAAGATCGCTGAAGCTTTAATAAATGGAGAAGAGTATGACCTGGAACACGATATTCAGCAAATGCGCGAAATTCGTGAAAATACCCGACTGGGCCCAAGTACAGGCTCAATTGTGGAGGAGGCGATAGCGAGGGATATTCCCTGGATCAGGCTCAATAACCAGTCGCTGGTACAGTTGGGTTATGGCAAAAACCAGGTAAGGTTCCGCGCCACCATGACCGAAAAAACCAGTTGTATTGCCGTTGACATTGCCAGCAACAAGGACGAAACAAAACGTTTATTGCAGGAACAGGCCATCCCGGTTGCCAAAGGAATAACAATTTCATCGCTCGAAGGGGTAGACGAAGCCATCAGAAGAGTTGGGTTCCCATTGGTATTTAAACCGCTGGATGGCAATCATGGGCGGGGTATTTCCATTAACATAAGAAATCGTGAAGATGCCGTTTCAGCGTATGAATTTGCAGCGAAAATATCCCGCAAGGTTATTGTTGAACGCTTTATAACCGGGTATGATTTCAGGGTGCTGGTTATCGATAATAAGATGGTAGCCGCCGCCCTGCGCGACCCTGCACATGTGAAGGGGGATGGCATAGCTACCATAAAAGAACTTATCGATAAGGAAAATGAAGACCCGCGCCGTGGTTACGGACATGAAAATGTATTAACCCTCATCAGCATTGACCGCGACACACTCGACCTGCTGGAAAAGAAGGGATATACCTTAGATACTGTTCCGGTTAAAGGTGAAAAGGTATTTGTAAAATCAACCGCCAACCTGAGTACCGGCGGGACGTCCGTTGATGTGACCGACCATGTACACCCGCAAAATGTATTTATCTGTGAACGCATCTCAAAGATCATCGGCCTGGATATTTGCGGGATAGATATTATGGCCGAAAACTTAACCGAGCCGCTTACCGAAAATGGCGGTGTAGTGCTGGAGGTGAATGCTGCACCCGGTTTCAGGATGCACATAGCGCCAAGCGAAGGTCTGCCGCGTAATGTGGCGGGTCATGTGATAGATATGCTGTACCCTCCGGGTAAATCGGCAAGGATACCTATTATAGCAGTTACCGGCACAAATGGTAAAACCACCACCACCCGACTGATAGCGCATATTGTAAAAAACAACGGCCACCGGGTGGGTTTCACCACTTCCGATGGTATTTACGTGCAAAACACCATGATGCTGAAAGGCGACACCACAGGCCCGGTAAGCTCTGAATTTATTTTAAAGGACCCAACGGTTGATTTTGCCGTACTGGAAACCGCGCGTGGCGGTATTTTGCGTGCCGGCCTTGGTTTTGGCTTTTGCGATATTGGCGTAGTGACCAATATACAGGAGGATCACCTGGGTTTGGCAGACATCCATACACTGGATGACCTAAAACGGGTAAAAAATGTAGTGGTAGATTCTGTAAAAAAAGACGGCTGGGCTGTTTTGAATGCCGATAACGAATATTGTGTGCAGATGGGAAAAAGCGCTGCCTGCAAAGTGGCCTATTTTAGTCTGCATGAGAATAATCCCATTGTAAGATCACATTGTAAAAAAGGCGGGATTGCCTGTATTTACGAGAACGGGTTTATCACCATACAAAAAGGCGACTGGAAGATCAGGGTACAAAGGACCACCCTTATCCCGGTTACATTTGGCGGAACGGTGCCCTTTATGATTGAGAATGTTTTGGCCGCTACGCTCGCTACCTTCCTCTATGATTTTAAAACTGAGGACATTAAGATCTCTTTGGAAACCTTTATCCCTTCAGCGGCACAAACGCCGGGCAGGATGAACATCTTTAATTTTAAAGATTTCCGCTTTATGATCGATTTTGCGCATAATCCGGCCGGTTTCAGGGGGATTAAAGAGTTTTTAAGCCATATCGAATCACCTTTAAAAATTGGCATCATAGCGGGCACCGGCGATAGGCGGGATGAAGACATCCGCGAGCTTGGCAAATTATCGGCAGAGATGTTCGACTATATAATTTTACGCCAGGAAAAACACCTGCGCGGCCGTACTGCCGAAAATATAATTGGTTTACTGGTAGAAGGAATACAATCCGTTAATCCCGATCAGCAATTTGAGGTCATCCCTAAAGAGGTTGAAGCTATTAAACATTCTATGAGCCTTGCCCGCCCCGGCACCTTTATTGTTGCTTTAAGCGATGTAATTGATAACGCCATTGAAACCGTACAAAACTACCAGGAACAGGAAAGGAATGGCTTGTTTAATGTATGATTTTTGATTCGGGATTACCTAAACTAAACAGACTTCCGAAGATTTAGAAACTTCGGAAGTCTCTCTTGAAGTATCTCTATGACTTAAAATTACTCCGTCAGCTCGGTAAACTTAAACGCCAGCGGTTCAAAGTTTTTTATGAGTTCATCGACAAAACTTTGTCCGCATTTTACAAATTCTTTGGTCAATACAGTCAAAACAAATTATGTGTTCCAAAATGAATTGCCAATGCTGCGGGCCAGAATTCTCAAGGTTAGTGAATATTGAAATAGATCGGCAGGGCATGAACTATGAAAAGACCTTTACTATTTGCAATATTTCTTAATGCTTAACATTGCTTGTTCATTTCCCAATTCACGGGCTTTCTTCCAATCTGCACAAGCGCCGATGTTATTCCCGATATGATGTTTCGAATCACCGCGGCTATTGTATGCATCTGCAAATTTAGGGTCAAGCCCTATTGCCTTGTCAAAGTCCAGGATAGCATTGGAATAGTTTTTTAGAAAATCTTTTAAAAGGCCTCTGGTTAAATATGTAAATGGGGTCGGGTTCAGAGAAATCGACATATTCAAATCTGAAATTGCCGCTTTCGTATTATTCCCGGCCATATACGCGAGCCCTCGGTATAAATACGCATTGGCGTGCTTAGGATTTAAGTCGATTGCCTTTGTAAAATCGGCTACCGCGCCGTCATTATCATTAATTTTGTTTTTTGTTAACCCTCTATTAAAATAAGAGGGAGCATAAGAGGGATCTAATTCAACCGCTTTATCAAAGTCTTTTATTCCATCATTAAAATCACCTAAATAAGACTTTGTTATGCCTCTATCGTTGTACGCGAGCATATATTTCGGGTTAATTTGAATAGCTTTATTGAGGTCGGATAAGGCTTCTCTATAGTTCTGTAAATTAGCGTTAGCCTCTCCTCTGTCATAGTAAGCTTCCGAATAAGAAGAATCAAGAGACAACGCATGAGTATAATCTTCTATTGCAGAGTTAATGTCCTGTACTTGAACCTTAAGTTCACCACGAATCTTATATGCTTTTGAGTAGCCAGGATTCAGGGAAATGGCTTTATTGAGATCAGCAACTGCTCCATCGTAATCATTAAGTAGTATTTTCAAATTCCCTCTGTTAAAAAATGCATTATCATAGGTACTGTCCAGTTCAATTGCTTTTGTATAATCAGCCATCGCACCAATGTTATCATCAATGCCGACTTTTGCATTCCCCCTGTTATTGTATGCTTCAACAAATCCAGGCATCAACGTAATTGCTTTTTCAAAATCAGCAAGAGCTCCTTTGTAGTCATTGAAGCCTAATTTTGCATTGCCCCTGTTATTGTAAACGACAAAATTATCCGGGTTAATTTTCATTGCTTTTTCGCAATCATCAAGCGCTCCCTTAAAGTCATTTATCCGATTTTTTATTAATGCCCTGTTATTATAAGCATCGGCATTATTGGGGGCGATAGCAATTGCCTTGGAATAATCTTCAATAGCACCCAAATTATCTCCAAGGATGGACCTTGTGTTTCCTCTGTCAGTATAGTAATCTATCTCCGTGGGATTTAATGCGATCGCTTTTGAAAAATCATCAGATGCTTCCTTATAATTCTTATTATTAACATTTTCGACTCCCTTATTAAAGAATTGATCCGCAGTTTGAGCAGATGTAAACAATGGAAATAACAAAACGACGGAAAAAAAAATCTTTTTCATTTTTTACAGTTTAGGTTATCTGTATACCCCAAATATATCTTTTTGTTATTTAAAGGGCAAGTTATATTTGCTACTCCGTCAGTACCGTAAACTTAAACTCCAGCGGTTCAAAGTTTTTTACGAGTTCATCAATAAAACTTTGTCCCCATTTTACATAGAACAGGCCAAAGTTTTCGGTGCGCTCCTGCAGGCTGTCTTTTGGGAAAAGATCGCTTTTAATTTGCTCCACCTGATTCAACCGGGTTTGGTAATTCCGTTTTTCGGCCTTTATTAACTTTTTCTCCAGATTATCCATGGCATGTTTAAGCCGGGCCTGAACGGCATCGGCAGACGGTACGAGAGTGTTGTCAATTTTATTTGCCCGGAGTTTTATCTTCTCAAAAACACAAGCCAGTTCGCGCCATTCGTCAGCCAGGTTTAAAGTATGTTTGCTGTGTTTTTTTACCCAGTCGTTTTTAATGGTATCAGTATCTTTAAACAAATCGGCAGGTTCCAGATCCATTTTAGTAATCTTCGAAGCCTCTTCTTTACCAATAAGCAAACCTGAATTTCTGAGGATCAGGATCGGGAAATCAACCCCATAATGCTCAAATGTTGATTTCAGCTCCAGCCAGTAAACTACTTCGGCCCCGCCGCCAATGTAGGCGATATTTGGTAAGATACATTCCTGGTACAACGGGCGCATCACTACGTTCGGACTAAAGCGTTCGGGGTAAAGTTTGATTTCCTCCTTTAATTCAGCCTCGGAAAAACTGATCTCGCTGTTTAGTACCTGGTAACAGTCTTTTTCAAATACAATCCGTTCGCGCAGGCCATCCAGTAAATAAAAGAAATTGATCTCACGGGGATTAACCTGAATATGTATGCCTAAGGTCTCTAACTTTTCGTTGGTGGCGCTTATATTTTTAAAGCTGTTTTGTTCAATAATGTCCTGTTCAATAATTGGGGCAAAATGTTGCTTAAACCTGTGATCGTCGGCATCGATAATTACCAGGCCGTAACGGCCAAATAATGCGTTAACCAAATACCGGGTGGCATCGGCCAACTTGTCGAATTTTGTGTAGGCTGTTTCAACAATTTCAGCCAGTTCACTGGCATGCTTCTCAATTCCCAAGGCACCTTTGTACTGGTTTAGGGCCTGGCGCATGGTATCGGGGTTTATCCGTCCGGTTGCACCAGAGGCCTCGTACCACCAGTGTACTTTTTTACCCCCTATATTGGTATAATTGATCTCGGCAAAGTCATGATCTTCCGAAGCCATCCAATAAACCGGCACAAAATTTTTATCGGGGAAAGCCTCTTTTAACTGCCGGGCCAATTTAATGGCGGTTACAATTTTATAAATAAAATACAGCGGACCGGCAAATATGTTAAGCTGGTGACCGGTGGTTATGGTGTAAGTGTTGGGGGATTTTAGGAGGGAGATATTCTCCAACACTGAATTCTTAGCCCCCACTAAATCTCCTCCGCCAGCTGGCGGAGAGACTTTTAGCTGCGGCTCAACTTCTGAACTTCTGCTTTCGGACTTTCGGACTTCCGGACTTTCGGACCCAAATCCATACTGATTCCTTAAAATATCGACTAATACTTCGCGGTCAGCAATTACTTTCTTGCTTTTTAAAAGCTCAGCAAACCCGTTTATATTTGGTCGGAAACTGTAAAATGAACGGATTGCCGGAAGGTCTTCCAGGTAATCAATAACGGTTGGGGAAAAGTAACCGGTGTCTTTATAGTTTATACAGGAAGATTCCATTTTGATTTCGGATTTCGGATTTTCGATTTCGGATTTGAAATATCAAGGGCATTCGAAACATTTTTTCACCCTCTTTACGCGAAGCGAAGAGAGGGTCGACCAGCGCAGCGCAGTCGGGGTGAGTAGACTCTCCGACCTGCATTTGGCGGTAATGTCCGCCGGGATAACTCACCCGAACATCGCTACGCTCGTTCACCCTCTCTTCCGCAAGCGGCAAAGAGGGTTGAAGTAATAATTTCTAATATTTCGAACACTGAAGATTTAAACCCTTCAATCATTAACGTCTATGTAAATGTAAAGCCCGAATTTAGATTTTTAAAATGCTAAAATAGGAATCGGAAAGAAAAATAAACATTATTTTACAATATGTCCATAAAGATCAAAATCTTCGGCGGTATCAACTTTAACATTTACAAAGCTGCCGACGGTGGCATAATCTGTTTTGGCATCAATTAAAACCTCATTATCAACCTCTGGAGAATCAAATTCTGTACGACCGACAAAATACGCGCCGTCCTTTTTATCTACCAAAACTTTATAGGTATTCCCTATCTTTTCCTGGTTTTTATCAAAAGAAATGCCCTGTTGAATCTCCATAATGGCATCGGCACGGTCTTGTTTAATTTCGGCGGGTACGTCATCAATTAGCGAAAACGCAGACGTTTTTTCTTCGTGCGAATAGGTAAAACAACCTAAACGATCAAATTTTGTTTCTTCCACCCATTGCTGCATTTCCTCAAAATCCTGTTCAGTTTCGCCGGGGTAGCCGGTGATCAGCGTGGTACGCATAGCAATTCCGGGTACTTTATCGCGGATGGTATTTACCAGGTCGATGGTTTTTTGTTTGGTTATGCCACGGCGCATGGATTTCAGCATATTGTCGCTGATGTGCTGCAATGGCATATCCATGTACTTGCAAATATTCGCGCGCTCATTCATCACATCCAGTATTTCCATCGGGAAACCCGAAGGGTAGGCATATTGCAGCCTGATCCATTCAATACCATCCACATCCGAAAGCCGGCGGAGCAGTTCATCAAGGTTGCGCCTGCCGTATAGGTCGAGGCCGTAATACGTTAAATCCTGGGCAATTAATATCAGTTCTTTGGTGCCGTTTTTTGCTAATTTTTGGGCATCCTTTACCAGTTGATCAACCGGTTGAGAAAGGTGTTTGCCACGCATCAGCGGGATTGCGCAAAATGAGCATGGACGGTTACAGCCCTCGGCAATTTTAAAATAAGCAAAATGTGAAGGCGTGGTAAGCAGGCGTTCGCCAATTAACTCATGCTTATAATCGGCGCCTACGGATTTCAATAGCTTTTGAAGATCGTTAGTGCCAAAGTAAGCATCAATATTAGTGATTTCCGCTTCCAGCTCAGGCTTGTATCGTTCAGAAAGACAACCGGTAACAATCACTTTCCCAACTTTTCCTTGCTCTTTAAGTTCGCTGTATTGTAAAATAGTATCGATGGATTCCTGCTTGGCATTATCAATAAAGCCGCAGGTATTGATCACGATAATATCATCGCTGCCAACTTTATCCGATTCGTGCACCACATCAAATTGGTTGCCTTTGAGCTGACCCATCAGGATCTCGGAATCGTAGATGTTTTTTGAACAACCGAGGGTCACCACATTTACCCGTTGTTTAGCGGGTTTTACCGGCCGATAAATTTCTTTTGTCTTCATTACTTTTTTGGATTTCACCGATTTTATATTGATTTCACCGATGAAGAATATTCACAATTACTAAATTGATATTCGTTTTACTTCGCAGCTTGGATTACCGAAGTTTATTAATAGCCCTGTTTTTATTGTACTTGCTTTAAGATAGGAGAGTAACTGACTTTTAAACAAGGCCGGAATATATCCGGTCACCGATTTGAGTTCAACAATAACACAATTTTCAATAAAAAGATCACACCTGAAAGTACCAACAGATTGACCTTTAAAAACCACCTTAAATTCTTTTTCTGCAACAAAACTCAAATTTTCAATTTTTAGTTGATGCTGCAGCGCATTGGCATATGTTTTTTCAACGAAACCAGGCCCCAATAAACGGTGTACTTCAAAACAACAGCCAATTATCTTTTCTGTAAGGGCATCCCGTTCAAAATCTCCCATTTTTAATCAAAAAATCAATTCTAATAATCAGTGAAATCATTTGTCAAAAAATCGGTGAAATCACTTTTCAATAATCGGTGAAATCAAGCTTTAAAGAGTGAGTCGACAAATGCCTGACGGTCAAATAACTGCAAATCATCCTTGCCTTCGCCCACTCCAATATATTTTACAGGTATTTTAAACTGATCTGATATGCCAATAACAACCCCGCCTTTTGCCGTACCATCAAGTTTGGTTAAGGCCAGCGCGTTTACCGCCGTAGCCTCGGTAAATTGTTTGCATTGTTCAATGGCATTTTGCCCGGTAGATGCATCCAGCACCAGCAATATTTCATGCGGCGCGCCGGGTACTACCTTTTGCATCACATTTTTTATCTTGGTAAGCTCGTTCATCAGGCCTACCTTATTATGTAAGCGACCGGCGGTATCAATAATAGCCACATCGTCGCCATTAGCTACGGCAGAGCGTAAAGTATCATAAGCCACGGAAGCCGGATCGGAACCCATATCCTGTGCAACAACCTTTACGCCTATACGTTCGCCCCATAACTGGATCTGTGCGACAGCAGCTGCGCGGAAAGTATCGGCCGCGCCGATGACCACTTTGCTGCCGGCCTGCTTCAACTTATGGGCAAGTTTACCTATAGTTGTAGTTTTACCCACGCCATTTACACCCACAACCATAATTACATAAGGTTTATGGCTGCCATACTCAAAATTCGAGAAATCGTTGCTATTGTTTTCGGCGAGCAGCTTTTGGATCTCATCTTTCAGCAATCCGTTTAATTCGGATGTGCCTACATATTTATCCCTGGCTACGCGGGCCTGTATGCGTTCAATGATCTTTAGGGTGGTTTGAACACCAACATCTGATGTTACCAAAACTTCTTCAAGTTCATCCAGCACATCATCATCAACGGTTGACTTACCGGCTATTACCTTGGTGATCTTTGAAAAAAAGTTATCCTTGGTTTTTTCCAAACCGGTATCCAGCGCCTCTTGTTCCTGCGGCGTGCTTTCCTTTTTTTTGAAAAAATCGAATAATCCCATGTTTTTAATGTGCGGATTTCAGATGTGCAAATGTGCGGATTTTAATGTGCAAATGTGCAGATTTTAAATGTGCAGATGAATGGATGCGTTATTTAAATTGATACATCCGCATATTGTTTTCCCATCTGCACATCTGCATATTCGCACATCTGCACATAAAAAAAGCCTTCTCGTAAAACAAGATGGCTTTTATATTTTGATCAAAATAACCGGTTATAATTTTCCGGCAATCGCGTCTTTAACAAAATCGTTAGCAACGATTTGTGTCTTGAACGAGTAAGCACCAGTGCGTGGTGACTTAACCATGGTGATCACCTTTGAATAATCTTTGCCTTTACCTTGTACTTTCAGTGTTGCAACTACTTTCTTTGCCATCTCTTTTTAATTTTGAATTGTTGATTTAGTGAATTATTGATTGGATTTTGTACATCACTCACCACTCACTATTCACCAATCACAATATTATTTAATTTCCTTATGAACGGTTACTTTTCTTAAAACCGGGTTGAATTTCTTCATTTCCAGTCTTTCAGTTGTATTTTTTTTGTTCTTGGTGGTAATATAACGTGACATACCAGGCATGCCGCTTGTTTTATGCTCGGTGCATTCTAAAATTACCTGAACCCTGTTGCCTTTCTTAGCCATCTCTTTTTAATTATTGAATTAGTGATTTATTGAATTAGTGATTTATTGAGCGTTAAATATTAACTACTCACCATTCACAACTCACAACTCACTATATGTACCCTTTTTTTACAAATTTATTGATACAGGCAGTGATGCCATTTTTGCTGATAGTTTTAACAGCTGAAGTAGAAACCTTTAAGGTTATCCATTTATCTTCTTCAGGAATATAAAACTTCTTAAGTTTTAAGTTTGGATGAAATCTGCGTTTAGTTTTAACGTTTGAGTTAGAAACGTTGTTACCAACCAAAGACCCTTTTCCTGTTAGATCACAAATTCTTGACATGACAAATCTTTTTAATTCTCCCCCTTTTTGTAAAGAGTTTGCAAATATCAGGATTTTATGTGGAATAGGCAATAGTGATTTGAAAAATAATTTAAAAAAAGTCCGAAAGTCTGAAAAGTCTGGAAGTCCGGAAAGAAACTGTAGCTTTCAAGCAAGGGCATTAGACGCAAATTATGTGTGGTATTTGCCATTTTTGGGGTACAGCATAGTGCAGATTATTCATGTTCGGAAGATTTGAATTTCGCCAAAACTCCCTCCAATGGGAGGGGTGCGGTCGTCGGTGAAGTGGCGGGGAGGGGTTCACCCGCCCGTTCAAGCGTGCCGCTTGAATGCTAAAAATTTAAGCGTCCCACTTAAATTAATAAATGATTTTTCAAGGGGTTTCCCGGATCGACGCGGCTGCACTAATATTCATAGGCCCTACTTCGTTTAATTTAAGCGGGACGCTTAAATTGTTGTGTGTCCAAGCGGCACGCTTGGAGACCGGAGTGCGGCGGTGACACCTTTTGCAAATTTATTTTCAGTGACAGAAGCGATAGTTGATAATGCCAAAAGACTTCTGCTAACTTTGTATATGTTTAAACCCAGGTCTAAAAGCAAATGATTACGTTAGTAGACTGTTATAAAGAGACACAATTTGAAGTAGCTAAGAGTGCCTACAAGGCAACATGCCATTATCTTACATTAGAGAATGGTAATCCTCACCCCCATGGCTCTGGTGTATTCATAGAAATTGACGGTTCAAAATTTTTAATTACCGCGGCCCATGTCGTTGATGATAAGGAAAATGACATTTACATTGGCATCGACACCAATGAACTTTTAACGCTAGGCGGTGAATTAATAAGAAACGTCGCACCAGGCGATCGTTCAGGTGACAAAATTGATATTTCAATCCTAAAATTGAATCAAGAGACTATAGACAAAATTGGCGATAAATATGAGTTTGTAAAAAAAAATGAAATTGGAGTAAATCATGAATTTAGGAACTTACCGATGTATACCTCGGTCGGCTTTCCGGCATCTAAATCAAAATATAATTCCTTTAAAAATAAAATTAAAAGCACTCCATTTATCTATCATACGATGCCTGGACCACCAGAAATATACAATAAGTTAAATTGCGAAATGTTTTCAAATATTATTGTTCACTACGACAAGGGAAAGGTAAGGGATTTAACAACAAAGCAACTTTCGATAGGACCGGATCCATTTGGAATAAGCGGGTCAGTTCTTTGGTTTACTCCTTTTACTCCTGCTCAAGTTGTTAAAGACAAAAATGATTATATACACAAAAAATTAGTAGCCATTATGACTGAATGGCCAATCGAAAATCGAAAATTCTGGATTGGCACTCGAATAGATGTGATAACTGAAATTATAAGACAGAAATATGGTCTATCCATAGAAAAATCGAATATTGTTGGAGTTAACCTTTAATAAAAGCCTTGCTTTTCCGAAATTTCTTCCGCTAGTTTGTGAATCCGCGTCGGTCTAAAACGTCGGCCTTCTCGTACGCCATTGACAGGTAATGTAACAACGCTTTGTCTTCACCGTAGCTACACCAAAAATTTCCCCGGAAACAGATAAAGTACTGACAACATTTTGTCACTGACAAAATATTGTCAGCAGCTAAGTTATTAATTATCAATTATGTATAGTTTTGTAGCGGGTTGCAGCATGTGTAGCGCTACGCTACAAATCCCCACTCCTACTCCGGATATTCCATAGACTGAAAAGGCAACGGGCAATGAACTTTTGCCTATTTAATTACGCTGAATTGTTTTTGAACAGCTCTCCGGGGAAAACTACTTGATAAACTTCTTAAAATATTTTAAGAAGTTTTGTTTTTATTATTCGCTTAACACAAAAATTACTAATTTACGCCCACCAATTTTTATACAATGAAAACCCCGATGAAGATCAGCTCATTTGAACAATACAAACAAGTTTACAAGCATAGTGTAGAGCAACCCGAAGAATTTTGGGGTGATATTGCCGAGAATTTTTTGTGGAAGAAAAAGTGGGATAAAGTACTGGAGTGGAATTTTAAAGATCCGCTGATAAAATGGTATCAAGGTGCTAAACTAAACATTACTGAAAATTGCCTCGACCGTCACCTGGAATCCATCGGCGAAAGGCCTGCTATCATCTGGGAACCCAATGATCCTACAGAACATCACCGCGTTTTAACCTACCAGCAGCTTTATGAAAAAGTTTGTGAGTTTGCCAATGTGCTTAAAAATAACGGCGCTAAAAAGGGCGACAGAATCTGTATTTACATGCCCATGGTACCCGAATTGGAAATAGCCGTACTGGCTTGTGCCAGGATAGGCGCTATTCACTCGGTTGTATTTGGCGGGTTTTCGGCGCAATCCATTGCCGACAGGATAAAGGACGCAGAATGCAATATTGTAATAACTGCCGATGGCGGCTACCGCGGGACCAAAGAGATCCCACTAAAAAATATTATTGATGATGCCCTGGTGCAATGCCCATCCATAAAACGTTGTATAGTGCTTACCCGCAGCCGCACCCCGGTATCCATGATAAAAGGTCGCGATGTTTGGTGGGAAGATGAAATTAAAAAGGTAGAAACACAGGGAAATACCGACTGCCCTGCCGAGGAAATGGATGCAGAAGACATGTTGTTTATCCTTTATACCTCCGGCTCAACCGGCAAGCCTAAAGGCGTGGTGCATACCTGCGGCGGGTATATGGTTTATACTGGTTACACTTTTACAAACGCTTTCCAGTACCAGCCGGGGGAGGTTTATTTTTGTACGGCAGATATCGGCTGGATCACCGGGCACAGCTATATCGCCTATGGTCCGCTTACGCAGGGTGCTACAACCGTATTATTTGAAGGCATCCCTACCTGGCCCTCACCGGGAAGGCTTTGGGATATTGTTGAAAAATATGAAGTAAACATACTTTATACCGCACCTACGGCCATCCGGTCGTTGATGAGCTTTGGCGATGATGTGGTAAAAGGAAGAAACTTTAGCTCACTTACCAAACTTGGCTCGGTTGGCGAGCCGATAAATGAAGAAGCATGGCATTGGTTTGATGAAAAGATCGGTCAGGGTAAATGCCCGATAGTTGACACCTGGTGGCAAACAGAAACCGGTGGTTTTATGATTTCGCCTATAGCGGGTATTACGCCAACCAAACCAAGTTTTGCCGGTTTACCCTTACCGGGGATAGCGCCGGTATTGGTGGATGAAAACGGGGAAATAATTGAAGGCAATGAGGTAAGCGGAAATTTATGTATCCGCATGCCCTGGCCGGGCATGCTGCGCACCACCTACGGCGACCATGAACGCTGCCGCACCACCTACTTTACCACTTATGAAAACCTGTACTTTACCGGCGATGGCTGCTTGCGCGATAAAGACGGCTACTACCGCATTACTGGTCGTGTTGATGATGTACTGAATGTATCAGGCCACCGTATCGGGACTGCCGAGGTGGAAAACGCCATCAATATGCACAGCAGCGTGGTTGAATCGGCCGTGGTTGGTTACCCGCATGAAATTAAAGGCCAGGGTGTTTATGCATACGTAGTTTGCCCTAACATGCATGGTGACCAGGAACTTACCCGCAAGGATATTATGATGACCGTTTCACGCATCATTGGCGCAATTGCCAGGCCCGATAAGATCCAGTTTGTAACCGGCTTGCCAAAAACACGCTCAGGAAAGATCATGCGGCGAATTTTGCGCAAAATAGCCGAAGGTGATACTGCCAATCTGGGAGATACTTCTACTCTGCTTGATCCGGCTGTGGTGGAAGAGATTAAGGAAGGGGCCTTGTAGTGAAGTTCAATGTTGATGGATCGACCATAGTACAATGGGCTTTGTTTTGATTTTAAATAGCAATTGAAATTAGTAAATTTGTTATTAGAAAAAACAATACGATGTCAACAATTACTATTCATCCCAAAAACGAAGCACAAGAAAATGCGCTTAAGACGATTTTTGATGCCTTTAGTATAAAATATGAAAAAGCGCTTGATGAAACAGAACATCTGATGTCAACTGATGCTAACAGAAAAGCTTTAGATGAGGGTATACAGCAGTTAGAAGATGGTAAGGGTATAAAAGTTTCACTGGAGGATCTGTTTAAATAAAAAGAATACACTAAATTTGTAATTATGGAATTGGTGTTGAAAAATGTACAAAAGAAACATTTGCCGCTTATCTCTGAGTTAGCAAAGACGTTAAATATAAAAATTTCAGACCCCACTGAAGATGATGCCTATTATTTAGCTGCAATGCACGAAGGAGAAAAATCCAGCATCCTAAATGAGCGTGAAAAGCAAGAGTTTATTAACTCTCTGAAAGCTAAGTAATGCAGATAGAGGTTTATTCATCTTTTGTCCGCGACTCCAAGAAATTGCCCGCTTCTATAAAAGTGGATATAGCTGAAGCAATATCCTTAATGCAAACAGCCAAAACGTTTTCAGACATCCCTCGTGTAAAGGCAATGCAGGGCGGAAAAAAGGCAAAAAATGCCTATAGAATGCGTATTGCTGATCACAGAATATGCTTTTTATTTCGGAATGAAATTATAGAATTGGTAAGGGTGTTGCCAAGAAAAGAAGTTTATAAAGTATTCCCCTGACGCTTTCGCAAAACCAAATGATGTGCCGGATGTTATATTCATACATCTTAAACAAAAAACATCATGGATAAATTACAAGTGAAAGGCGGCTGGAACCAGGTAAAGGGTAAAATTAAACAGGCATATGGCAATATAACCGATGACGACCTGGTTTATGAAGAAGGCAAAGACGATGAAACATTGGGGAAACTTCAGCAAAAAACAGGGAAATCGCGGGATGAACTGGTGAAGTGGATAAACAGCTTATAATAATAAACCAAAAAGGGGGCCAGCGGCCCTCTTTTTGGTTGCTTTGGGTTTAGTAAATATGCGTTCTTCGCCTATGTTGGTGTTATCTCCGGAAAGGTTCGATACATTTTTCTGGTTCCACTGGGCTTTTGTTTTTGTCTGAACCTTGATTTGCCTGATTTTAGGGTTCATTTACTTCAAATGTGTACATTTGCTTATGAAAAACCTGAAAAAACAAACCAGAAGAGCCTATCCTGCAAAAGTATTTGTG
>Ga0316224_1000592_pt1 | contig 49138 bp, 42 predicted proteins | sample TBH18013metaG_FD_206254 | JGI IMG/M metagenome (GOLD analysis project Ga0316224, IMG submission 206254) | Freshwater microbial communities from Trout Bog Lake, Wisconsin, USA - TBH18013 | ecosystem: Environmental > Aquatic > Freshwater > Lake > Hypolimnion/Profundal zone | place: USA: Wisconsin... | reverse complement strand
CTGTATACCTTCGCCAACGCTTGCTCTTTAAAGGCTTCAGAATACCTTGTATAGGTTTTCATTTCTTATCTCAAATTTAATTTCTTTAAAAAATTTGAGACGACAACTATTCTGACACAGGGGGCTGTTCATGCGGGTTTTCCTGCGCCTTTTCCAAACAAACCGGGGCAATGGAGCGAAATGGTCGGATGGGTCAAAGAAAATCCTGAGGCTTACGATAATTTGCTTGATAGTATTGATACGCAATTAGTCGAGAAAAATCAGCTTAGTTTGATTTTGTTTGATGGTTTGGATCGTTTGGCCAATGATTGGCCGACCATCAGGCCGCTGGCAAAATCATTATTTCAGCTGGCTTTGGATACTCGCGCTTGCCGGGCCATCAGGTTAAAGCTATTTGTCCGTTCGGATATGCTGGTAGATCGTGAAATATTGGCTTTTCCGGATTCTTCAAAATTAACGGCTAAAAAAGTACCTCTAAGCTGGCGGCGTGTTGATCTTTACGCCTTGCTGTTTCAATGTCTGGCAAATGCTGAAACCCAGGGGCAATTGTTTAGAGAGCAATCTGAGAAATTGTTCGGCTTATCCTGGAAGCAGGATCAAAATACTCAAGCATGGCAGATACCGCACAATATGCGCACTGATGAAGAGTTGCAGCGCCAAGTTTTTCATGCCATTACCGGCGCCTGGATGGGAAACGGCCCCAAAAGGGGAGCGCCTTATACCTGGTTACCAAATCATTTAATAGATGGCCGTGAGCAAGTCAGTCCGCGTAGCTTTGTTGCTGCGTTACGCTTTGCCGTTGAAAACGAACAAGCGCATCAAGAGGATTGGCTTTTGGCGTTACATTATCGAGCCATACAGGCAGGGGTTCAGGATGCATCCAGAATTAGAGTGGACGAAATTGCTCACGAAGATTATCCCTGGGTTAATGTATTCATGCAGCCTTTACGCGGCAAGATTACCGTGCCTTGTGAGCCTGACGAAATCATTAGGCTTTGGCAACAAGACGGAACACTTAAACGCCAAACCGCGAGTGAAGAACAAGCCGTACGGTTGCCGCCGCCACGGCTTGAGGAAGGCGCGCCGGGTATATTAAAAGACTTAGCGGATCTTGGTGTGATTCAAGTTTTAACTGATCGGCGTATCCAAATGCCGGATGTTTATCGGATTGCGTTTGGTTTAGGTCGGCGTGGTGGGGTAAAACCGCTTAAGTAAAAGCCTGTTAAGCAGGCTTTTAACCTTCCACTGAGTGATCTTCTATATCTTGCACCGAAATAGCTAAATCCTCCAAAGCCTGTTTAATTTTTTCGTAGTCTGCGGGTTTGAATAAAGGCTGGGGCAGGGTGGTTTTCGCCTGGTGGTCGGAAATGGCGGTTTGCTGTGCAATAAACTGATTCAAAAATTTGAAAATATTAACAAAAACCGCTTGATTCTCAGCCTCATACAGCCTGATAATTTGTTGGTTAACATTAACAGCATTACCCCATTTAGCCTGTAAATATTTGTTGAAAGCAATTTTAGCTAAGGCCAGCAGATAAAATAAACTCGTGGATGGCTGCGGTTGAATTTTAGAGAAGGCATCAAAAACATAAAACGCGCACAGCATGTCTGCAAACCGGGTTGCGTCATTAAAAATGGTTTCATAAAGACCTTGTTTATGCGCTTTATGGGAAATAAAATTAAAATCGGTTTCTAACTGGCGATTATTGAATACGCTGACAGGGTCTTGCAGCTGATAGGCTAAATAAACCTCAGCAAGCACCGCATTGGATATTTTTCTAATGGGATCGGGTAAAGTTTCTCTAAATTCATCGCGCCTTTTTTCATACCAGATATTGGTTTGATAAGATGCATGTTGCAGCATGATTTGTATATCATCGTTGGCGCAAAAGTCTCTATCATCAACCGGGTTTTGTGAGTTGGTATAGCGGGTTACATTTAAATCAAAGTCTTTGCCGCCGGATTTTAGCAGGCGTAGCGTGATTAAGGCTTCATTATTAATCTGCTTGCGTTTGGTAGGCGAGGCATTTTTATAAGCTCTATAAATAGCGTAAACAGTTTGCGCACCGTTAATGATTTGCAAGCCGGTCAGTTCTATTTTTTCGGCTTTTTTGCCTATTTCCGGTAATAAGTAGGTAATAGCGGTGATGCCATTATTGTAATACCAAAAATAAGCCGGATTTTCAATGGCGGTACTTTCTATTTCTGTATTGAATTGCGATTGCAACAACGGATTTCTGACATTTTTATAGAAAAGTGCAAAACCGTATTTCTCAAATAAATCGTGGATACTTTTGGGGCGTAACAGCAGCATATAAGCTTCAAAAGGCTTTTCTATTTTAACCGTGCCGTTTTTTTGCACAATCTCAAGGCTAACCGGGCTTTCTTCTGGATTGTAATAATTTTCAAGTGGGTTAATAGGGTCTATTTTTTTATAGACTCTATCAATGTAATCAGATTTTATCCTGTTTATGTCAATCACTTCAAACTGGGTTTTAGGATTGGCATGGATAAATCCTTTAATATTGTCATCCGCTGCGCCGGTGTATTGGGAAAGCGTTAAGAATATAAATTTAACGCTACCGTTAGCCTTTAAGTGTTGATTGAGTTCGGCTAATTTTTTCTTTAATTTTGGATTAATGTTTTTCTTTTCAATCCGTAAAATGGTTTCAAAATCGTTAAGCGCGGTTAATATTTCTGTTTTATGGGTGTCTGTTTCCGAGTTTTTTTCATTATTCCATTTTGATTGCACAACATAAAAAACGGTTTCACCTTGATTATTGGTGTTATTAAAAACAATATCACAAGAACTATCATTATTGCCATCGGTGATGAAATCAGTGTAATTTGATATTCTGCCGTAAAACTTAAGAAACCATATCAGCAGTACATAAGATTTTTGATTATCGATAGCACTGCTGTGTTTTTTTATCAACGGATCGGCTTGGTGCTTTAACCGTTCAGCCTCAAGTTCCTGATCGATAATGTGGTAAAAATGTTTTGTCAGCATAGGTAAGGCAAATTAAGAGATACTATCGGCAGCATAACTTGTGCTGAAGCGTGTTAATTTTCAAACACATCCACCCCTTTAGGCGGCTTAAAGTTAAAGATGGACTCATTTAAAGTGGGGTTGATCTGCATATTGGAAAAATAAATACGGGTTAATTGCCCAAAATTATCACTTAATTCCATGCCGGCCAGTTGCCCGTTGTTCATGCCGATCAGGATGTATTTAAAGCCGCTTTCTTCGTCTTTGGGGGATAATTTAACCCAGTTGACGCCTTCTTCACCGCCTTGATCCTCCAATTTGAATTTTTCCTCCACATTCACCTGGCCGGTTAACAGCAGCGCCGGGGTAGAACCCAAGGAATCATCCAGCTTTTTGATCGTCACCTGTTCCAGATCAGCGTCGTAAAACCAGACTTTGCCGCCATTGGAAACAATTTCCTGCACAAAAGGTTTTTCATAATTCCAGCGGAATTTGCCGGGCCGGCTTAAATAAAATTTGCCGTAGCTGGTATTACTGGGCCGGCCGACTTTATCCAGGCTCACTTGTTTAAAATCGGCGATCAGTGAGGCGCCGGTGTGCAGTAGGGTCTTTAATTGACCGATAGGTGCAGAATCCGCCGCCGCGAAGTTAGCCAGCAGCAGCGAGATGATTAAAGCTTTAAAAAAGGATAGCAACATGTTCATAAAGGATTTAGTTGATTGAGCCAGGTTTTAACCGTGGATAAAGGCGTACCGCATTCGGCAGATTGGCTGGGGCCTGAGTCGTCGATAAAAGGGTACAGCACCGCGCCGGGGCAATTTTCGTTACTTAACAGGCCGCTGCCGGGGTCTACCCATTTTAATTCCACATTATCGGGCGGCACCAGTACCACGGGTTTTTTGGAGATTTGCCGCATCATTTCTGCCCAAATCTGTAAAGCTCCACCACCGCCGGTTAAGCCCGTTGACTTATTATCGTCACGGCCCACCCAGACTACCGCCAGAAAATCGCCGCTAAAACCGGCAAACCAGCTGTCGCGCAATTGGTTGGTGGTGCCGGTTTTGCCGACCAGCGCCATATTGGCCGGCATATAGCTGTAAACGGAATGGCCGGTGCCGGAACGCATTACTTCCTGCAGTATGGTGTTGGTGACAAAGGTGGCAGCTGGATCGATAGCCTGGTTGACGGTAAGCGGATAGCTTTGCAAGGCCTTGCCGTCTGCGGCGTTAACGGCGCGGATCGAGCGTAGCGGCGTAGCGTAGCCGTCGCCGGCCAGGGTTTGATACATCTGGGTAACTTCCAGCGGCGTTAAAGGTGAAGCGCCCAGCAAAAAAGAAGGGTATAAGTCGACCGGCCTGCTGACGCCCATACTTTTTAAGGTATTGGCGATACGGGATAAACCGATGTCCATGCCTATACGCACGGTAGCCATATTATAGGAATGAGCCAGCGCGGTGTGCAACGCCACGGTGCCGTGTTCGCGATTATCAAAGTTATCCGGCGACCAGGTTTTGCCTTTTTCCGCTTCAATTTCCATGCGAGTATCGCTAACCGGCGTGGTGATCGTGTAGCGCTCCGGGTGGCCCAGGGCGGTGAGGTAAATCACCGGTTTGATGAGCGAGCCTATCGGCCGGACGGCATCCAGCGCCCGGTTAAAGCCGGTTTTGGCAGAATCGCGCCCGCCGGCTAGCGCGACGATTTCTCCGCTGTCGCGGCGGGTGACAATCGCGGCGCTTTCCAGATCATCACTTTTCACGCTTTTTTCCAGTTTGGCCAGCTTTTCGGTAATGGCTTGCTCCAGGGTGTCCTGAATCCGGGTATCTAAGGTGGTGACTATCCGCAAGCCTTCTGAAGTTAAATCTTCTTCTTTATATTCCTGTTTTAACTGACGCTTGACCAGATCGATAAAATCGGGATAGCGATTGGCCGAACGATGGGTGATGGCGGCAACCGACAGCGGTTCCTGTTTGGCGGCAGCCGCTTGTTGCGGGGTGAGATAGCCTTCTTCCCGCATGGACTCCAGCACCAGATTACGCCGATCCAACGCCCGTTCCGGGTTTTTACGCGGATCGTACCAGGACGGGCCGCGCACCAGCGCCACTAAGGTTGCCATTTGCGGTAAGGATAGATTATTCAGCGGTTGGCCAAAGTAAAATTCGCTGGCCAAACCAAAGCCGTGCACCGCGCTGGCGCCGTCCTGGCCCAGAAAAATCTCGTTCAGATAAGCTTCCAGAATTTCATCTTTGCTGTAACGGTATTCCAGAATCAGCGCCATTAAAGCCTCGTTAACTTTGCGGGTTAGGCTGCGTTCCGAGCTTAAAAAAAAGTTTTTAACTAGCTGTTGGGTAATGGTGCTGCCGCCCGCCACTAAGGCACCGGCTCTAAGATTGGTCCACATTGCCCGTAGAATGCCTTTGGGTGACAGACCAAAATGGCTGTAAAAGTCGCGGTCTTCGGTAGAAAAAAGCCCTTGCAGCAGCGGTTTTGGGGTTTCATCCAGTTTGATCAGGATGCGGTCTTCTTTACGGGTGGGATAAAAACTGCCGATTTGTACCGGGTCCATCCGCACTATCGCCAGTTCGTCGCCTTGTTCGGCATCGGTGATGCGGGCAATCGCGCCGTCGGCAAAACTAACATTGATTTTACGACTGGCTTCAAAGGTGTCGCCAAAATTAAAACTATGGGTTTTAATCTTGATTTGTCCTCCCTTTAGGAAATAAGCGCCTTCGCCGGTTAACTGGTCATCCACCCGGTAATGCAATTGCTGCAATAGTTCTTCTAAGTTGCTGCTGGTGATCGGATAACCGGCATACAGCTCAACCGGGCTGGCGTAAACGCGAGCCGGGATAGACCAGCGCTTGCCTTCAAATAGCTCGCGAACGGTGTAGTCTAAATACCCTACATAAGAAAAAGCCGACACGCCGGCTATTAAAATGACCGGAATGCTTAATTTTAACAGCCAGTAGGATTTTTGTTTGGGCCTTCTACTGCGTCTGCTGCTTGGCCGGCCGGCTGTGGGCCTGTTGTCTGATGTCGGTCTGCTTGAGGTCTGTCTGGGTCTTCTAGCCATGGAGTAATGTCATTATTGCAATGCGAAATCAATAACGGTGCCGATAGGGGTATCGGTAATTGTGCCGTTAAGAACATAATTTTACATGATACCATTAACAGATAAATCCTTATTAAATCGTAAGATGTATTGCGTAAATCTGGGCTTCTAATTTAAGCCGGAACACACTATAGGATGTGCCGAACAGCGTGAGGCGCATCTTTCGCGATTGATGCGCCGCCTTTTCCAGGCACATTCTATTTTTGTTCCGCCTTAAGTGGATAGCCTAAATTTGCCGCATGGCTACCAAGCTGCTCTTGCCGTTCAAGCTGTTTTTATTCTATAACACTCAGTTAATCATGAGCACTTACTCAACAGCACTGTTTATATTCCGGCGCGATCTGCGCATATATGACAATACAGGGTTGTGCGAAGCTTTGCGACTTTCAGAGCGTGTCATTCCCTGCTTTATTTTTGATCCTCGACAGATTGAATCGCATGTTTACCAAAGCAAGCCCGGTTTACAGTTTATGTTGCAGTCTATCGGGGATCTTCAACAGCAGTTACAAGCGTCCAGCGGCAAATTGGTGCTATTTAATGCGACACCGGCTCAGATCATCAAACAACTGGCCGAACAGCGGCTTATGCAAGCCGTGTTTATCAATCGTGATTACACGCCGTACAGTAGACAACGTGATGCAGAATTAGCTGTTATTTGCAAACAACTTGGGTTGGCGCTGCATATCCTCCCCGATGTTCTGCTTAATGAGCCGGAACAAGCCACAAAAAGCGATAATACTCCTTACAAGATTTTTACGGCGTTTTACCAAAATGCCAAACAACTACCGGTTTTACCACCACAGGCTTTACCTAAATCGAAGTTTTTATCTATAGAGTCAGGATTCACTCTCGATCAGTTAAACTTGTTGCAGACAGAGTTTGTCATCCATGGTGGTCGTCATCAAGCATTAATGATGCTGAAACAACTTGGTCACTGCGGTGATTATCAAAACACCCGCGACTTTCCTGCACTGGATACAAGTTCTAAGCTTTCGGCGCACTTAAAATTTGGAACTTGTTCGGTGCGGGAGGTTTATTATGCAATCACCGAACAGCTAGGTAGCGAACATCCTTTGCTCCGGCAGTTATATTGGCGTGATTTTTTTACCCATATCGGCTACCATTTTCCTCACGTTTTCGAGCGAGCTTTTCTAGAAAAATTTACCAACCTGTCCTGGGATAACAATCCTGATTATTTTCAAGCCTGGTGTGAGGGAAAGACCGGCTTTCCTCTTGTGGATGCCGGAATGCGTGAACTTAATGCGACCGGTTTTATGCATAATCGGGTGCGTATGATTGTCGCCTCCTTTCTGGTTAAGGATCTGCATATTGATTGGCGATGGGGCGAGCGTTATTTCGCCCAGCATCTAGTTGATTATGATCCTTGCATCAATAATGGTAACTGGCAATGGGCGGCTTCAACCGGTTGTGACGCACAACCTTATTTCAGGATTTTTAATCCTTGGCTCCAACAGCTTAAATTTGATCAAAACTGCCGATATATTTATCGCTGGTTACCGGAGCTGCAAAGCTTCCCGCCAAAGATCATTCATCAGTGGGATAAGAAACACAGCACTTGCAGTTATCCGGCACCCATTATTGAACATGGCCGAGAGAGCTTACTGACCAAAAGTCGGTTTAAGGAAGCTGGTTTACTTAATGCGCGCCTAGCAAAGTAACTACTCAGCCTACGCTGTCTGTGCTTTTTACACCAACAAAACACAAAAGAGTTGTGTCGGGATTGTTGGTTAGCTGATGTACATCCACAGCAGCATTTTCGGTTTCTTCAGAAACAATTAATGGCCTAGTTAACCAAGCTATGGCCGCGTTGACGCATACATGTTTTGAAGGATCGTTTAAACTCTTCGTTGGCTTGATAACCTTCCCATAAACCAGCGGGAATAGCCAAAATAGCGCCGCCCGCTGCGCCTGTTGCCGCACTGCCCGCTAAAGCGCCAACAGCGGCGCCGCCGGCCGCGCCAGTCACTGCACCGACACCTGCGCCCATAGCGACTTCTTTCGTGATGTCTGATGCTTGTTCTGCCAATGCCTTACACTCCACCATGTCGCGCTGAATGGTGTCTGGATGTTGATCCATCCGAGTATCGACAATCGGATGCCAGCCACTGGTAGCGGCACAGCCGGTCATTAATGCAGAAAACACCAACATTGTTGATAAATTGTTTTTCGTCATGCTTTTGTCCAAAAAAAGTCTATTTTAGTCATTATATAAAATTTATGCTTGCTATGTTGATCTGTCAATCATTAAAAAAGTGGTAACTATTCAGCTACGTTCCAACGGGTCACGTTGGAACGATAAATGATATGCCATTACCGCCAAAAACCCTGTTTTGACCATACAGGTTTGGGAATAACCCGGATAATAGCCATCATGCCATTGTCTTCATGACCCAGAATGTGACAATGATAAACAAAGTCGCCGATATCCGGGCCGCGAAAATCCAGGCGAATTTTAACACTAGGGTAGGGGTGTTTTGGGTTGCCGTCCCAGTAGGGGATTTGGATGGTATCCAGGAATTGTCCATTAATGTTCGGCTGTGATTGGCTGCCGTTGCTTTCAAAATGGTTCTGAGCCATCACCAAAAAATGAATCTGATGGATATGAAACTCATGATTCTCTAAGGTGCGATTCTCAATCGTCCAGTCCTCAACCGCTCCCTGTGTGGTGGTGATGGCAGGGCCGTTGGCCGGGTCGAAAAGCGTGGGGGTATTGCCATTGACGGTGATGTAAAAGTTGGTAGGACTATTGGGGTTGCTGGGATCGGTCAACACTTCAGAAAAGTATAGTTCGCGTTCGGCAGTCACCGGCGCCGTCGCTAGCCATTCAAAGCGCTGCATCATAGGCAGCACCTCAACATGACGCATGATACCGTCGCTGTCCTGGGTTAAGCTGTTAGCTGTTTGTATATTCGCCAAGATGCGCCGGGTGTCGTTGTCGCCATCCGGCCCTGTCATCACCGTTCTGGTAATAAAAGTTGCGGATTTCACATGCGCCGGCGGCGCGGCCAAAATAAATTCCGCCCGACCGGCAGTCGGTAACAAAATGTGGTTGGCGTTGACGAGATTACCGCGCAGACTGCCATCCTGCGATCCGGTAGGCACCCCATCCAGACCGACAATTTGCAGGTTTTGCGGAATATTGTCGTACAACACTTGCAAATCGACCAGACTATCGGCAGATGCATTGCAAACTCGCCAAAGCTCACGTTTACCTGTCGGCATTTTGATAATAGCCGGAGTAAAATGAGGATAAGCGATAGGGATGGTGTTCAAAGTTAAATCCCAGGAAGGGATAATGCCGCCGGGATTGGGATGATTGGCAACGTTTTGATCCCTAATCATCAGGATGCGCTCATTTAAACCCTGAACTTCAGGTTGAATTTTTTCTATACCGTCAACCACAATAGCCCCGGAGGCGCCACCTTGTACAGCGGCTTCAGCCATGCCGTGAATATGCGGGTGATACCAATAGAGTCCCGGTGGCTCATCGTTTGGGAAGGTAATTTTATATTGGAAAGTCTGGCCGGTATTAATGGTGGTTTGTATCACTTCATCCTGATGACAAACCGGCGACAGGTTTAAACCATGGTAATGGATATTCACTGAGGCCGATGTCATTTTGTCGGCCCCGCAGGCTGGTTTATCAGCGGACATGCTCATCGACATCCCACCCGAATCGGGCACATTGTTGGTCACGTTCACGATCAAGGTGTCGCCTGGAAGAACGTGGAGCGTGGGATTTTCTGCGCCATCCGGCGTCATGAAGCAAAACAGGGTTCTGCCATCGGCATCCACGGTGGTTTGATATGAGAAATTCACGCTTAACATGCCGTGGTGGCTAACAAGGCTAGGCGGGTTATGCGCTTCGCTGCCGGCAGGCAAGCGCGGGCAGGGGGCTATTTCTGTCTGTGCAAAGGCTGGGGTTGCCGGCATCCATAAAAACATCAGCACGGGGATAATCAGGCTGAAGAGGTGGCTTGGTTTGGTCATAGACGGATATAAACGCAGATTGAGTTAATGCAGTCGATGCGCCCGGCGCAATCGCCAACTTCACGACTAATGGCGTCTGAAAAAAGAGAAAAAACTTTCGGCAGAGGAATGATTAGTCGGTTATGCAAATAATAATCATTATCATTTTTAAAGTAAAGATTTTATAATTTTCAGTTAGGAAAAGGGTTCGGTCTGCGTTTTTTCGTCTCTATCACACGCCGCTTCACCGGTTCACGCTTGATCGGATGATCGCGATTCTAGGCCAACCTGATGAAGCGGTTGAGCTAAACATTGCCTTTTATCCTTGATCCAACTTGACACCCATTTTGGTTTATACCGATAATCCCAAGATTTATGGTTATGCCTTAACAATCCATTATGTTTTCCAAACAAAAAACGGTGTCTGTCATTCTGGCTGCCGCCGCGCTGTTTTCGCTTATCTATTGCTGGTTTTTAGGTCAACCATTAGCGTTGGCGGATGCCCCAGCCGACCGGCTTAATTGTGTCTCTTACTCGCCGTTCCACAAAGCAGGTCAGACGCCTTTTAACAAAGACGTCTGGATCAGCAAACAACAGATTGAAGCCGATATCAAAGCCTTGTCGCCGCATTTTGGCTGTGTGCGCACTTATACGGTAGGCATTGGTTTGCAGGAGCTGCCGGCGCTGGCTCAGCAATACGGTATGCAGGCGCTGTTGGGTATCTGGATAGGCCGGGATGATGCGGAGAACCAGAAGGAAATTGCGTTGGGCATAGAGTTGACCAAGCAATATCCGCAGGTGGTGCGGGCGCTGATTATCGGCAACGAGGTATTGCTGCGCCGGGAACAGACTCCGCCCAATCTCCGAAACTATATCAATCAGGTAAAAGCGGCGGTGCCGGGTGTGCCGGTCAGTTATGCCGACAGCTGGGATTTCTGGCTGCGCTATCAAGATGAGTTATTGGATAGCGTGTCGTTTGCCACCGTGCATATTCTGCCGTTTTGGGATGATGATACCGTGTCGGTGGCAGCGGCGGCGCAGTATGTGGTAGACACTTACCGGCAGATAAAAGCAGAACTGCATGACAAAGAAGTCTTGATCGGTGAAACCGGTTGGCCCAGCTATGGCCGTCAGCGTCAGGATGCCGGATCTTCGCAGATCAATCAGGCCCGCTTTATCCGCGAGTTTGCGGATTTAGCCAAGGCACAGAACATTCCTTACAATATTATCGAAGCCTTTGATCAACCGTGGAAACGCAATTCAGAAGGTGCTGTCGGCGGCTATTGGGGCATCTTTGATGCAGACGGCAGCATCAAATTTCCTTTCCGTGGCGCCGTGGCGGAAGCGCCGCAGTGGCGTGGTATCGCTTATGCCGCCATGGGGCTGTTTTTTGGCTTGTTTCTGATTTATCTGCAGCGCTCTCGGCAACTGAATACAGCGGCGGTGCTGGTGGTGCTGGCCATCAGCATTTGCGGCGGAGCAGCCTGGGTCAGTTATCTGCGGGATATGCTGATGACCAACCGCTCCTGGCTGGAATGGCTGTATTCCTGTCTTTACGCGCTATTGCTGCTGGCGGCGATATTTTTAAGCGGACATGCCTTAACTGTCTGGTTGTCCGGTAAACAGTCGCCGCTGCCGTTTGCCGCAGCGGGTGATTTGTGGAACTGGCGGATTGGCAAAGCCCTGTCTGCTGCCCATATTTGGGGAGCGTTGCGCTTACTGTTTTTATTGGGGGCGGCGATAGCCTGTCTGTTGCTGGTGTTTGATTTACGCAACCGGGATTATCCGCTAGCCTTGTTCTCACTGCCGGCCTTATTGTTGGCATTGCTGACCTGGGGCAAAGGCAAGAGCGATGTCCATCTGGAAGAAATGGTGCTGGCAGGCTGGATCGGCTTTGCCGGTCTGCTGCTGCCGGTGATAGAGCATTTGATCTTCCGGCCTGACATGAGCTGCCGGTTTGCCGACGGCATAAATCACAGCGCCTTGTACTGGTCCGGTTTATGTCTGGTGCTGTCCAGCCTGGTGCTGGTGCCGGTATTTCTGGAATTCCGCTCTGGCCAGCATCAAAAAACTTAACACAAAGCCAAAGCAAACATATTCCACGCCGGTATGTTTGCCGCCGTGGATCACCAGTCCGGCCATACCCAGCAGACTGGTCAACAGTGCCAGTCTGCCGGACTGCAACACTAAGGTTAACAGACTTAAGGCCAGCACCAGATAACCTACTGCGTTATCGTAAAAGGTGCCGGTCAACCATTTGCGCATACTGCAGGGCAGATCTTGTACGCCGGATTCGCAGATGACCGCCAGGTCTTGCGGTTCTATATACAAAATGCGCAGCGCCCAGGCCAGCATCAATACCGCCAGTATCAGTAGCCAAGGTAGGGGATTAAATTTCATATCGAGGTGATGGGTTGGGATAAAATTGAGGTATTGTATTTTTCTGAATATCTAAAGCGCAATGCCTATTTTCGGCCAACTTATCGTTCCCACGCTCCGGTGGGAACGATGAAAACGCGATCCACACCGTTTTTCACTGAAAAATAGAACCCGCTAAGATACAGCTGTTAACTCGGAAAGCGGATTTAGTATGGATACTTTATCCTATGAAGGCAATTAGGTAATATAATGTACAGCTTAGAGCAGTCGGTGTGCATACAGCGCGTAGGGCGGGTTAGATGTGTGCCAATATCTTATTTTTTGGTATAACCTAGCTTCACACATCGTAACCCGCCAGGCCTAAACGTTGGCGACAGGCTTGTCGGAAATGGATGTTAGCTGAGTAAAGGCTAGTCGGGTTACGTTGCGAATTGTTTTTTACGCATGAATTTTAGGCCATCACGCGCAACTAACCCGCCCTACGGCCCTTGCGGTTTTATATACAAAATGCGCAGCGCCCAGGCCCGCCAGTATCATTAGTCAAGGTAAGGGATTAAATTTCATATCAGGGTGATCGATTAGGATAAAAGGGGCGTATTGTAAGCAGGAAAATCTATTCTTTATCGATAGTGTTATTTTTGACTATTTGATGAAATGTATCAAACAGTCTATTGCCGTGATATTGTAAGCCATCAGGCGTAAGGTGTGTAGAATCAGCTTTTTGCAAACCGATCATGGATGAAAACTTGATGTTTTTATTATTTTCAGCGATCGACTTATGACTTTCAATTACTTCCTGATTTTTTCTAACACTGGGATGACCTTCATCAATGCCTAAAACAATCGGCAGTGATTGATTATTTGCCACCTTATTTCTAAAATTTATAATTAGTTTTTGAAGTCGCTCTTTATATTTTTTTGACATTCTTTTTGATTCAGAATCAGTTTCACCTTGAACCCAAATAAAGGCTTTGATGTTAACAGTTTTACCCTGTGCCGCCAGTTGATCAACAGCATTTTTTAATTCTTTCACCATGTTATCGTATAATCCCCCATCTCCTGGAGATTTCCAGTCGTTAGCCAGACTTGTAGCAGGCTGAGAATATTTAAAAACTGCTGCATTATAACCTGATGCATAAAGGTTTCTGGCAAAAGTAATTTCCGGTCCAAAATGGCCTGCCGGAAAGCGACCTTTTTGCGGCTGCAGCGTCAACCATTTATCATTAGAGCTACTTTCCCCCGGCGTTACCCAATAAAACAAAATTCTTTTGTCATATTCTTTGACGTCCAGCGGATAGCGACTAGCATCACCCTGATAACCTTGCATATTAGATTGGCCAGCTAAAACAAAAAGATCAATAGCTTCTGCTTTAACATCAGTTGCGTATCCAAAGAGTGTTGCCAGAAAAAAATAAGGCGTTAAAATATATTTTTTGTATACCATATTATTCAAAGTAATTCGCACGGTAGGGTGTGGTGTGGTGAGGAACAAGCTGCAAGCTACGTGCTAACCTGACTATTTCGACCAAAAATTCCACCAAGAGCTTATTGGTTGGTTATGTTGATCAAAGCTAAGTATACGATAACTGCCATCTTCGACATCGGGTGTTATCTCATCGTGCTTGAAGCTGACGAAAAATTTTGCCAGTTCGTAGCCTCGGTTAGCGAAGCGTAACCGAGGAAAGGTCTTGAATCTGGCAAGGTCTAACTTTCCGGCGATTACGCTGACGCTGTGCGACGTGAAAGCCCGTAGCCGCGATTAGCGCCAGCGTAATCGCGGGAATGAGTACACTGCCCATTCCAAGGTATCTCATAACGGCAATATTAGTAATAGGCGATTATGCTGGCTTAGTTTCTTGGAAAGGTTGGCTGGCCACTTATTTCCGCGATTACGCTAGCGCTAATCGCGGCTACGCTGGCTCGGCGCGGACAAGGCAAGACTGATCGCGGTTTGGATTTACTGGCAAAAGCCAAAACCAATACTCCTTGAGGAACTTGCAAAACCGCTTTGCGGAAAATAGCTGATCAGCTCAATCACCACGCGCGAGCCGTAACAAGCTCCATAACGTTAAAAACCAAAAACTGAAACAAAAACCCATTTTTTCTACCCGCTTTACTGGTAAAATAATCAGTTATCTTTGAAAAACGGCCTTAACAGCCCCGCGTGAACAGTCCTACACTTAAAAGCAAGCCAAACCCGATGACCACACAACCTAGTTCAGACTTAAGCACCTTCCCCAACCCCAGACCGGCCCGCGACTTTACCATCCGCATTGACATACCGGAGTTCACCTGCTTATGCCCAATGACCGGCCAACCGGACTTTGCCAAACTGACCCTTGAATATGTACCCGACGAACTGTGTGTGGAATTAAAGTCGTTAAAGCTTTATATGTGGACTTTTCGCGAACGTGGCGCTTTTCATGAAGCCGTCACCAATGAAATTTTAGATCATATCGCCGCCGCCATTTCGCCGCGCTTCATGCGCTTACGCGCCGAATTTAATGTGCGCGGCGGCATTTACACCAACGTCATCGTCGAACATCGCCAGCCGGACTGGCAAGCACCGACACCGGTTACCTTGCCGTAAGGCCTTATCATGACCATTAAAGAAATCCTGACCGTTCTACCGCAATATTTACTGCCGCATCACTTGCTGTCCAGCTGGATGTCCAAGCTGACGCATTGCGAAAACCGGGTTTGGAAAAATCTGTTTATTCGAGTCATTACCCGCGTTTACGGCGTCAATATCCAAGAAGCCAAATATCAGGATATTGAGCACTATGCCAGCTTTAACCAGTTTTTTACCCGTGAGCTGAAAGACGGCGCGCGGCCTATCGCGGCAGGCGCTGACGCCATCGTCAGCCCCGCCGATGGCGTGGTCAGCCAGATTGGTGCGATCAGCAATGGCCAAATCATTCAGGCTAAAGGCCATCACTACAGTGTACAAGAACTGCTGGGCGACGATGCCGAAGCCGCGCAACAGTTTGAAAACGGCCAATTCGCCACCATATACTTATCGCCTAAGGACTATCATCGCCTGCACATGCCGCTAACCGGGCAATTAACCCAAATGCTGCATATTCCCGGACGCTTGTTCAGTGTCAATAACACCACAGCCAATGCCGTGCCCAAGCTGTTCGCCCGCAATGAGCGCGTAGTCTGTTATTTTGATACGGTAGCCGGGCCTATGGCTTTGATTTTGGTTGGTGCTATTTTTGTGTCTAGCGTAGAAACTCAATGGCACGGTGTGGTAACGCCGCCTAGCGTGACGAAAATCAGGCGTTGGCAATATCCGCCGCAAGCCGTGCAGTTGGAAAAAGGTGCTGAGATGGGAAGATTTAATATGGGATCTACCATTATAGTGCTGTTCGGTAAGGACAATATGGCTTGGCAAGGCGGCTTGACGGCTGGAAATCCGGTCAAACTCGGTGAAATGATAGCGCGTTGTTTACGATAAACAGAGTTAGTGTGGCATAATGCACCGTTTTTCCGGTTTGGCCGGATTTTCAACTATAAAAAATAATAAAATTAGAGGATTACAATGAGCTTTTTTATTTCTGATGCGTTGGCACAAGCAGCACCCGCTGCACCCGGCCTGGACGGCATGAGTTTGATTTTTCCATTGGGTATACTGGCATTCTTTTACTTCTTGTTTGTTCGTCCGCAAAGCAAACGCAGCAAAGAGCAAAAACAAATGCTGGCCGCCTTATCAAAAGGCACAGAAGTGGTCACTACCGGCGGTATTTTAGGCAAAGTGTTTGATCTGGATGATAATTTCGTTAAACTTGAAGTGTCTGATAATAACTTTATCCAAGTGCAGCGTCACGCGATTGCCAATATGGTGCCTAAAGGCACTTACAAAGCATTAAGCCTTAAAAAGACTAAAGATTAATTCATTTTTTAAAACCAAATGCGCCCTGTTTTAATTAATATCGACTGGCTGTCACTGCTTTTAATGGAATAACCATGCAAAATCACTTCCCTGTCTGGAAAAATATTCTAGTCCTGACCATACTGCTAATCGGGATTATTTACGCATTACCCAATCTCTACGGTAACGACCCGGCCGTGCAGCTTTCTTCTGCCACACCTACGCCATTGACGCAAGCAGAAGCGGATGAAACACAGTCCAGTATCAATAACGCAGGATTTGGCCTGAAAAACTTTGAATTCAATAACGGCAGAATTTTGGCACGGTTTAGCAATACTGACGATCAATTGAAAGCGGCTGATATGCTGCGCGACAAAATGTCCGGCAAAGCCATCGTGGCCTTGAATTTGGCGCCGGCCACGCCGGGCTGGTTAAATGCATTGGGTGCGGAACCTATGTATCTGGGTCTGGATTTGCGCGGCGGGGTGCATTTCTTGCTTGAAGTCGATATGGATACGGCTATCAAGCAAGCCGAAGAACGCTATAACAATGATATTCGCACTGCCTTTAGAGATTCAAAAGTACATTATTCATCGGTTTCCAAAGAAGCGGGCGGCATAAAAATCAGTTTGCCGAACGAAACCGAAAAAACGGCGGCGCTGGAAGTATTGAACAAAGATTTTCGTAATCTGGATGTGGTGGAAAGTGGTGAAAATGAATTTCTGGTTTCAGTACCGGAACGTGATCTTAAAGAGATTAAAAAATCCGCATTAGGCCAAAACATCACGACCTTGCGTAACCGGGTTAACGAGTTGGGTGTGGCCGAGCCGATTATCCAGCAACAAGGCGAAAGCCGTATTGTGGTGCAGTTGCCGGGTGTGCAAGACACCACCCGAGCCAAAGAACTGTTAGGCACAACGGCTACTCTAGAATACCGTCTGGTCGATACCGAGCATGATGTGCAATCTGCCTTGGCTGGGCATGTGCCGGTCGGCAGCCGGATCTATAACGATAAAAACGGCCACCCGGTATTATTGAAACGGGCGGTGATTGTGACCGGCGATCAGATTACCGATGCCTCTTCCGGTCTGGATCAGGATGGCTCACCGGCGGTATTTATTACCCTGGACGGCGTCGGCGCGAAAAAAATGGGCAAAATGACCCAGGAAAATATCGGCAAACCGATGGCGGTGGTCTTTATTGAATACAAATCCGAAACCAAGCTGGAAAACGGTCAAAAAGTTCAACATAAAGAAAAAGTTGAAAAAGTCATCAGCGTTGCGACGATACGCGATTCTTTCAGCAAGCGGTTTCAAACCACCGGTCTGGACAGCACTCAAGAAGCTCGTACCCTATCGCTGCTGTTAAGAGCAGGCGCCCTGGCCGCCCCGGTTGAGATTGTCGAAGAACGCACCATCGGCCCTAGCTTGGGCCAGGAAAATATCGACCAAGGCATCACCTCCATTACCGTGGGTTTCTTCCTGGTGGTGGCCTTTATGATCGTTTATTATCGCGGCTTTGGCTTAATTGCCAATTTTGCATTGTTCTTTAACCTGGTGATACTGACTGCCATCCTGTCCATGCTGCAAGCAACCTTAACCTTGCCGGGTATGGCGGGTATCGTATTAACGCTGGGTATGGCGGTTGATGCCAATGTACTGATCAATGAACGTATCCGTGAAGAGCTGCGCAACGGCCACAGCCCGCAGTCTAGTATCTATATCGGTTATGAAAAAGCCTTCGGCACTATTTTAGACTCCAACACCACCACCTTCCTGGTAGCTTTGCTGTTATTCGGCTTCGGCACCGGGCCGGTTAAAGGTTTTGCGGTGGTGTTGTCAATAGGCATTTTAACCTCAATGTTTACCGCTGTTACCGGCACTAGAATGCTGGTCAACTGGATTTACGGCGGTGATCGCCCGGTGGAAAAACTGTCTATCTAACCCTTTTTAAAAACTTTTTATTTTTCATTAAACCCAACGGAGTTAAAAAATGGCCATTGAACGTACTTTCTCAATCATCAAACCGGATGCAGTTGCAAAGAATGTGATTGGGGAAATTGTCAGCCGCTTTGAAAAAAACGGCTTGCGCGTGGTTGCTTCTAAAATGTTGCAATTGAGCCAAGAACAGGCAGAAGGTTTTTACGCTGTTCATAAAGAGCGCCCTTTCTTTAATGATCTGGTTAAATTCATGATTTCCGGCCCTATCGTTGCACAAGTGCTGGAAGGTGAAGATGCCGTATTGAAAAATCGCGAGCTGATGGGCGCAACCAATCCTAAAGAAGCCGCTCCCGGCACCATCCGCGCCGATTTCGCGGTCAGCATAGACGAAAATGCTGTACATGGTTCCGATGCTGCTGAAACCGCCAAAGAAGAAATTGCATTCTTTTTCTCTGCTGATGAACTCTGCGACCGCATCCGCTAAGCCCGGCTTGATCAACCTGCTGGATTTCGACAGAAAAGGCTTACAAGCCTTTTTTGCCGGAATTGGCGATAAGCCGTTTCGCGCCACCCAATTGCTGAAATGGATTTATCAGGAAGGTGTCACCGATTTTGATCAGATGACTAATCTCAGCAAACCGCTACGCAGTTATCTAAATCAGCATTGTTACATTGGCGCCCCTAAACTGGTGATTGAGCAACAGGCATCCGATGGTGTCTGCAAATGGGTGGTTGAGCTGAGTTGCGGTAATCGGGTAGAAACCGTTTATATCCCGGAAGAAAGACGCGCCACGCTGTGTGTGTCTTCTCAGGTCGGCTGTGCTTTGGCTTGCACTTTTTGCTCTACTGCTCAGCAAGGTTTTAACCGAAATCTAAAAGTCAGCGAGGTGATAGGTCAGCTATATCTGGCGCAGCAACGTTTAGGCGCGGAGCGGAAAATCACTAATGTGGTGCTGATGGGCATGGGCGAACCCTTGTTGAATTTCGACAATGTGGTGGCGGCGATGAATCTGATGATGGACGATTTTGCCTACGGCCTGTCCAAACGCCGGGTAACGATCAGCACATCCGGGGTAGTGCCGGCCATGAATCGGCTTAACGAGGTGTGCGATGTCAGTATGGCGGTTTCCCTACACGCTCCTTACGACGAATTGCGCAACGAATTGGTGCCGATCAATACCAAGTACCCGTTAAAGGAATTAATGCAGGCTTGCCGTGAGTACGCCAAAAACGGCCCCCGTAAACACATTACCTTTGAATATGTGATGCTGGAAGGCGTAAACGATTCCAGTCAGGATGCAGTAGCCTTAGCTAAACTGTTAAAAAACGTACCGTCAAAAGTAAACCTGATTCCGTTTAATCCCTTTCCGCAATCAAGATACAAATGCTCTGGCGGGCCAACCATTTTAAAGTTTCGCGATATATTGAATAACGCCGGCATAGTGACCACTATCCGCAAAACCCGTGGCGAAGATATAGACGCCGCCTGCGGGCAATTGGTTGGTCAATTTCAAGATAAAAGCCGCAGGCATATTAAATTGCAGAAAACTGAGGCCACCAGTCATGCTGTATAAATGTTTGGCAACTATTCACCGTAGCCTCATGTTGCACAAAATTTGCGCTTTGCCGATAACGGCCTCGTGAGGCTACATGATTTACAATGCGTTATCCGTCGCAAAATGTTTTTGCTGACACAATAGAATATCTGCAGACATCAAAACCTTATTCGGCCAATAAACCGACATCGAAACAACAACATGGCAAAACAACAAGAGGCCATCCAGGCCATCCGCGGGATGCACGATATCCTACCCGAACAATCGCCCTATTGGCAATGGTTGGAAAATCAAGCCAGATTGGCGCTTAGCGCCTACGGCTACCAGGAAATTCGCCTGCCCATCGTCGAAAAGACCGAATTGTTCAAGCGCTCCATCGGGGAAGTGACTGACATCGTCGAAAAAGAAATGTACACTTTTGAAGACAGAAACGGTGACTCCCTGACGCTGCGGCCGGAAGGCACTGCCGGTTGCCTGCGCGCCTGCCTGGAACACGGTTTGTTGCATAATCAAAGCCATCGCTTATGGTATTATGGGCCGATGTTTAGGCACGAACGCCCGCAGAAAGGCCGTTATCGGCAATTTTACCAGTTAGGTGTAGAAGCCTACGGAATGCCGGGCCCGGATGTAGATGCCGAGTTAATCTTGTTGACGGACAGGCTATGGAAAAATATCGGCATCCGCAGCAAAGTGCAATTGCAAATCAATTCACTGGGCAGTAGCGAGGAACGCGCAGCTTACCGCCGGCAACTGATAGATTTTTTTAAACAGCATCTGGAAGTACTGGATGAAGACAGTTTACGCCGTCTGGAAACTAATCCACTGAGGATACTGGACAGCAAAAATCCGGCCATGCAAACCATGTTGCAACAAGCGCCGGCCTTATTGGATCATTTAGGGGCGGATAGCCTAAAGCATTTTAAGCAGTTAACCGCGACGCTGGACGATTTGGGCATAACTTACCAAATCAATACCCGTCTGGTGCGCGGTTTGGATTATTACTGCAACACCGTTTTTGAATGGGTCACCACGGAGCTGGGTTCGCAAGGCACTATTTGTGCCGGCGGACGTTATGACGGTTTGATTGAACAATTGGGCGGCAAGAGCAATCATGCCATCGGCTTTGCCATGGGTATGGAGCGCATTTTAGCGCTGGTTGAACAATTGGATAATGTCGTTGTCCAGTCCAGCGTAGATGTGTATATGATACGGGTGGGCGAAGCGGCGGAAAAAGCCGGCATGGCGCTGGCCGAACAAATACGTGATCAGATTCCGGGCTTAAAACTGCAGGTAAATTGCGGTGGCGGCAGCTTTAAAAGCCAGTTTAAAAAAGCCGATAAATCCGGCGCGGCCTACGCTGTGATTCTGGGCGATGACGAAGCTTTGCATGGTGCGGCGGCGTTAAAATCGTTGCGGATAGAGCAAGAGCAAGCCACTTTATCGCACGCCGATTTATTGCAAACCCTGCAACGTCGGCAGCAAAATTAAATACTTTAACCAGATTAAACCAAACAGAGAATTTAACGTGGCAATATACGATACAGAAGAAGAACAACTGGAACAGTTAAAAAAGTGGTGGGAAGCCAATCACAGCTCGGTACTGGCCGGTATCATAGGCAGTGTGGTATTGATAGCGGCTATTAATTTTTGGCAACAGAGTCAATTAGAAAGCCGTAGCGCAGCCTCTCAGTTGTATCAGGAACTGCTGGACGCCGCCGCCAACCAAAAAACCGATTCAGTCGAAAAAATCGCCGACAAACTCGCCGCCGAACATCCTTCTTCAGCTTATAGCAACTATGCGGCTTTGCAACTAGCTAAAGCTAAAGTTGAAAAAGGCGATCTGGAGGCGGCCAAAGCCATTTTGCAAAAAGAAATTAAAACCACGGATAGCCCTGAGCTTAAACATGTTTGCCGTCTAAGACTGATAGAGTTATTGTTGGCGGATAAACAATATGAAGAAGGCTTAAAACTCATTGCCGAAGTTGATCCCGCTGTCACCGAAGGTTTCGCTTCCAGCTACGACGAATTGCAGGGCGATTTATACGTGGCCATGGACAGGCTGGATGAAGCGCGTAACGCTTATCAAAGTGCATTGCGCACCGGACAGCCCTCGCCACTGGTTCAATTTAAGCTGGATGATATAGCCGCCCCCGCTTTAAGCGACCTTGTCGGCAAATAAAACGCTCAATCAATTTTTTTCCTCATATTAATGATCATCAGGATACGCCGTTTTTTTATTGTTTTAATTTTATTGGCAAGCTTAGGTTTACTCAGCGGATGCGCCGGCATGGACGCCGCAAAGGATATGATGTCAAGTATTGGCGATTTATTTGCCGATGACGATAACACCGATCCGCCGGCGACATTGCCGGAAGAATTTCAAGGTGAAATCCAAACCGAATTGCTCTGGCAGGAAACCGTCGGCAAAGGTGCCGACCAAAAATACCTGAAACTGATACCGGTGGTTCGTGACGGCAAGCTGTTTGTAGCCGATTATAATGGCCGCCTGCAAGCTCGTGCCGCCAATAACGGCGATGAAATTTGGGAAAATCACACCGATTACCTCTTTGCCGCCGGCCCCTGTTTAAGCGAACAATTTATTATCATGGGCTCAAGTCATGGTGAAGTGATTGCGTTTGATATTCGCACCGGCGAACAGAAATGGGTTAGTACCGTCTCCAGCGAAGTGCTGGCCATGCCGGTTCTTGCCAAAGGCAAAGTCATTATTCGCACCACCGACGGCAAAATCATCGCGTTGAATGAAGAAAACGGCGCCCAGCTATGGATGGCCGAACACAGCGTACCGGCACTGAGCATCAGAGGAGCCGGTGCTCCTTTAGTGGTTGACAACATGGTGGTTGCCGGCGGCGCCAACGGTAAACTGGTCGCACTACAACTCAGCGACGGCAAAGCCTTATGGGAATCCACCATTGCCATCCCCAGCGGTCGTTCGGAAATTGAACGCCTGGTCGATCTGGATGTCGATCCGATAGAAGCGCACGGTTCGCTGTTTATTGCCGGCTATCAAGGTGGTGCTACTTCTGTATCGGAAGGTGACGGCGAAGTGATCTGGCGCAATGAAAACGCTTCGTCTTATACCGGCATCACCGCTGATAGCCGTTATTTATACCTAAGCGATACCCATAGCGAAGTGATGCAATTAGATCAGCGCAACGGCGCCTCCTTATGGAAACAAAAAGAACTACACAATCGCCACCTGTCCGCCGCTGTCGTTTATCAAAAATATGTAGTGGTTGGTGATTTTGAAGGCTATGTGCATTGGCTATCCACCGTGGATGGCAGATTCCTGGGTCGAATCAAAATCGGCAAAGCCCCGATAGAAACCAAACCCGTCATTGTTGACGGCATTGTTTACGTTTATGCAAAAGACGGCACTCTCGCTGCCTTACGCGCGAGATAATTTATGCTACCAGTTATTGCTTTGGTCGGCCGGCCTAATGTCGGTAAATCCACTCTTTTTAATTACCTGACGCGCAGCCGCGAGGCCTTGGTTGCCGACTATCCGGGGTTAACCCGAGATCGCCAATACGGGCGGATTAAACGCGGCGAGCGCGACTGCCTGTTGGTGGATACCGGTGGCATCACCGATGAAGAGCAAGGCATTGATGTCTTTTCTAAAAAACAGGTAGAAATCGCCCTGCAAGAAGCCGATGTTATCTTTTTTATGGTTGATGCCCGCGATGGCCTAAACGCATCAGACGAAGCGATTGCCGCCTCCTTGCGCAAACTCGCCAAACCGGTGGTGTTGGTGGTCAACAAAATAGACGGCATAGACAGCAATACCGTCGCCAACGACTTTTACAGCCTGGCGCTGGGCGAACCCATAGCCATTGCCGCCAGCCACGGCCGCAATGTCCATGATTTGCTGGAACGCATAGATGAATTGCTGCCGCCGCAAGATGAAGATTTTATCGAGCAGGACCAAGGTATCGCTATTGCTATAGTCGGCCGCCCCAATGTCGGTAAATCCACCCTGGTTAACCGCCTGCTGGGCGAAGAACGCGTGGTGGTGTTTGACGAAGCCGGCACCACTCGCGACAGTATTTATATTCCCTTTGAGCGCAACGGGCAAAAGTTTACCCTGATAGACACCGCTGGAATGCGCCGTCGCGCCAAGGTCTCGCTGGTGGTGGAAAAGTTCAGTATTATCAAATCGCTGCAAGCCATTGAAAAAGCCCATGTAGTCATTTATCTGATCGATGCCCAAGAAGGCGTCACCGACCAAGATGCCCATATATTAGGCATGGTGCTGGAAGCCGGTAGAGCGTTGATTATCGGCCTGAATAAATGGGATGGCCTGGATGCCGAGCATAGAGAGTTTGTCAAAAAACAAATCGACATCAAACTGACCTTTTTATCGTTTGCTGAAAAACACCCTATCTCTGCCCTACACGGCAGTGGTGTTGGTAAATTATTTGATGTGGTGCATAGTCTGTACGATTCGGCGATGATAGACATGTCCACGCCGCTATTGACTAGAATCTTGAACGATGCTGTGGCCGGTCATCAGCCGCCGCTGGTCGGCGGCCGCCGCATCAAGCTTAAATATGCGCACCAAGGTGGCCGCAATCCACCTATCGTAGTGATTCATGGCGTACAAACCGACTCCTTGCCGGGCGCTTACAAAGGCTATTTAATGAATTATTTCCGCCAGCAGCTGGGCTTAAAAGGTACGCCGGTTCGGTTGGTGTTTAAATCGCCGGACAATCCATTTGAAGGCCAAAGAAATAAACTCTCTGAGCGCCAAGTTAAAAAGCGGAAACGTCTGGTAGACTTTAGCAAGCGCAAAAAGAAATAAAATAATTATATAGAAAAACTGCATACGCGAAATCAGAGGCAACCATGGCAACCATCACCTTTCAAGGCAAACCGATTAACACCGTCGGCGATTTACCGGCAGTCGGCGCGGCTGCGCCCGATTTTAAACTGACCAATCGAAAATTACAGGATGTGGGGTTGGCAGAATTTGCCGGCAAACGCAAAGTGCTGAATATTTTGCCCAGCTTGGATACCCCAACCTGCGCGACTTCTACGCGCAAATTTAACGAAAAAGCCGCGCATCTGGAAAATACCGTGGTGCTGGTGGTTTCTGCCGATTTACCTTTTGCCCAAGCGCGCTTTTGCGAAATAGAAGGCATCAAGCATGTGCAGGCGCTGTCTACCTTTCGTTCCAGCTTTGCCCATGACTATGGGGTGTTGTTGCTGGATAGCATTTTAGCCGGACTGACAGCCAGAGCCGTGCTGGTGATAGACGAGCAGGATAAAGTAATCTACAGCCAATTAGTCAGCGAAATTGCCGAAGAGCCTGATTATGCGGCAGCCTTGGCAGTGTTGGCCGAGGCACATCCTACCCTTTTTTGATGATAGCCAATGCCTAAGCCGCGCCAAACTTAACAGCTTCTGCCGGTTCAGCAAATGCCTCACTTAGCTTTAATTCCAGTGCCTGTTTTACACTGGCCCATTCGCTGTCAATAATACTAAAGATAACGGTATCTCTAACCCGGCCATCGCGCATGATCATGTGATTGCGCAACACACCTTCTTCACGGCCGCCAATGCGGGCAATCGCATTTCTAGAACGGGTGTTGATAAAATCCGTCCTAAACTCTACCCGATTAATCCCCCAGAACTCAAAAGCATGGCGAAGCATCAAATATTTTGCTTCGGTATTGACATGGGTGCGTTGCCAGGATTTTGCAATAAAGGTAGAGCCAATTTCAACCCGCTTGTGTTGATGTTCTATATTGCGAAACCGAGTGCTGCCCACCACAGTATTTGTCGCCAAATCAATAGTGGCGAAAGCCAGTTCATGATGCGCCAACATACCTGACTCCGCAATACTGAAAAACTCCGGCAACTTATTCGGATGCGGCACAAAAGTATACGGTAACTCCCATAGTTTGCCGTCGTCAATAACTTCAGCTAACGCAGGTAGATGATGCTCTGCTAAGGGAACCAGTTTTATTCTGGAACCCATCAATGTTATTTTTTCAATTTTCATTTGGCATTGAGAAAGTTTCAAATCAAATGATAACCTATAGTCATGAAAAGCGGGGAATAGATCTAAAAAAATTGTGTGTAATTTTCTCTGTAAATAAAAAATCCATTAAATATCAATTTATTAAGAGCTGTTCGATTTTGGGTTTATGCTGTTAGATGTCCAAAAACGTGGACTAATTTTCTAGGATAGGTAATTTTAAACCATCAGCGTTATTACTATCTGTTAATGACGAACAAATGCAGTAAAATATGACAATATTGTTACATATCTAACGTTATATGTCGGTTTTTATATACTATAGAGTATTCAGCGCTGGTTTTTAATATCGTTTCAAATCGATACAAACTGAAAGAGTTACCCGATTACCCACATGCTCCAGCAGTCATCATTTCGGCAGGGGTTACCGGAAACCAGACTCCATGAATGGTTTAGGGCTAGCCGGCCATGGAATTGGATACCCGCGCCGTGTTTTCTAAATTAAAAAACGTACGCTAAAAATTGGCTATTATTGATGAAGACTCTTAAGCTGACCGATACCGCCAATTTGCTGCCTTTCGATGGTGAACTGTATTGGCTCCGGGCGTTTTACCCGCCGGCTGTTGCCGATTATTATTACCAGCAGCTTGAGCAAACCCTGGCTTGGCAAAGCGAACAATTATTCATTTACGGTCGCTGGTTGACCGTGCCGCGATTGATGGCCTGGTACGGCGACCCGGGCCGCTATTACCGTTATTCCGGCGTCAACCATCAGCCTTTGCCTTGGACGGCAGCGTTATCGACCTTAAAAATCGATATGGAAACAATTTGCGGCGCGGCTTTCAACAGCGTATTGGCAAATCTCTATCGTAACGGTCAGGATTCTATGGGTTGCCATGCCGATAATGAAAAAGAACTGGGCCATAATCCATTGATTGCCTCGCTCAGTTTTGGCGAAAGCCGGATATTGCGCTTTAAGCATCCCGGCAGCGCCTATAAATTGGATATAGAGCTGGCGCACGGCGATCTGCTGATTATGGCAGGCGCCATACAACAGCATTGGCGACACGAATTACCGAAAACCCGTCAGCCTAAACAAGCGCGTATTAATCTGACTTTTAGGCGGATTGTGGGAAAGTTATAGAGCATTCAATTAATTTCAAACAGTTCTTTCAGAAAATTCTGCACGGCTTTTATTTCAGGAATATGCAAAGCCTCTCTTTTTAACCATTTGTTATCTTGAATAGAAACCTGTAGTGCTTTACCTGGCCGCAGAATATTAGCCATAGCCCCGACGGTTGCTTTGTTTTCGCCAGAAGGCTTATTAAAATCCCTCAGCTCATTCGCATCAATGCCGACATCTTTTGATATGCTTACAAAATTATTTGCCGCTGCCAATAAGGTTGGATAAATTTGTTCTGCACTTTTGAGCAGTAAATTTTCCAGGGTTCCTGGCGAATGATTATCAGGTAATACAAAAGCACCTATATTCGGTGAGTTTTTACTCACTATTCCAGGCTGACTTGCTAAATCGAATTGCATTGTGTTTTTTAGACTTTCCCGAATGTTGGAATAACGTTTAATTGCTGAAATGGCTTGGTCGGAATCGAGTAAAAAACCTACGCCAGTCAATAATTTTAGGTCAATCAGAGCGTCATTCTCTTCAACCGTTGCCACTAAACGAGAATCGCCAATGGCGCTGTGAATGGCAATAACATGAGTTTGGTTTTTCAGAAACAACGGAACTGACATGCGTTTTTGTAAATCTCCACCCGGCGGATACTTGCTTGGTACCAATGGATGAAAAAATTTATCGAGGTTATCTAAGAATTGAACGCGTTCCAGGCCAAATGGACTTAATAAACGATAGGTAAATTCAACATCGTGTGGGCCTTCAACGATTAAGTATCCATATTTTGGCATGGCTGGTTATCTCACATCCAAACCACGTTCAAAGCGCAAGCGATGCAACAAATCCCCGGCAAATCTTTTGCAGCAAGTTTGTTCTTCAGACTGAGAAAGCTGGAAGGCAACAATATCATCCGCTTCCAACTTCGAACCTGTGGAAAGCAATGCGTCTACCGCTTCCAGGCTATGGGTGGTAACAAACACTTGAACATCAAGAAGCCTAGCCGCCCTGACTAGCCACTCAAAAACTTTGCCTAGTACTCCAACGTGGATGCCGACTTCAACTTCATCAATCAGTAAAACCCCGCCTTGCTTAATGGATAAAAGTGTAGTGGCAAGCAATATTGCACGCCGTGTTGCATCACCAAATACCGATAAAGGAGCCACACCCAACTTGCGGTGCTGTATGTATACACTTGGCCGATCGCCGAAAAATGAAGCCACATTAACGGCTTCTATATCTGCATCAAAATCCTGCAAAAGCTCCAAAACGCTTGGATTATCCTTCTCAAAAACCCGATGGGAGAGTTCTTGTACCTGATTACGGTTCACCTGAAAAGAGTATGGGGTTAACATTTTGCAATCAAGCTTGGGTGCATTATCATTGCTATCAAATACTGGGGGAATCTGTTTAGCATAAACCGTTAATCTCGGTTCTTTGTAAGCTAACCTTTGGTCAATAATCAGCCCGGTATCAGTGAATAAACTGTTTGGAACATACCAAATTCTAGCGCTCTGCAAAGTTTGTAGCATCTCTAAATTTGAATAATTTTTTTGCCAATCTAGTCCGCCAGGAAAATTCTTTTTGTCAAGTTGTTCAGTTAGGTCAAGATTTAACTTGCCAAAAAAATTGGAATAATCAACACGCAATTCCTGCAAAAAATAACTTCCCTGACAAGTAAAATGGCATTGCGCTTCTATAAGCTGTTCAGAATTGTTTAAAGGCATCAATTGGGTGAAACACCAGTGTAGTGATTGCACTAAGGTTTCATCCAGCCCACCAAAATCACGGCGGAGTAACATGGACAGCCATTCTGAGGGGTTATAAGGCTGACTCATGACAGATAAAGCCTCAAGCACACTAGTCTTCCCCGAATTATTACTGCCCACCAGAATATTAACCCTGCCTAGATCAGTTAATTCCAGCTTACGTAATCCACGGAAGCCATCAATGCCAATTTTTGTGAGTGAAAGTGCCGTCATGAGGGGTATTGACCGTTATTTTTTATTTTCTGGAGGTGGTTCTACTGGTGGCCCAGACGGAAACCGTTTAGACAACAATCGAAAATATTTTCCAAAATAAAGCGGATGAATGCCGGCATTTAGGACTAAGGAATCGATATCCGAATAAAGCGTGTCCAGAAAATAGGATCCTAAATCTTCCGTCTGTTGCTCATAAAAACGATAGCCGTCGATTAAATCCTGTTGTGCGGTACGCAGGATTTTAATTTTCATGAAACTTGTTTACGAATAGCTTGTTTCGCTATATCCCAATCGACAAAACTATCCGTTTGATTTTGTAGAGCTTCCTCCCTTTCCTGCAATACCTCACCATGCCATGCAGGAGCTGCGACATTCTCAGATTGGGCGCATAAACTATCCCACAGAGATTCCATGAATTGAATTTTTTCAGTAACCGTCAACTGTTCTATCTGAATAATTGTCATAACTATACCCTCAAAAATGTTCCTGATTCCCCATAAGCTTCAGTCAATTCATTCATACCCGCAGAAGCGGGTGTTCAGCGCCAGGGATGGCGCACGTCGAATTTGGGTTCCGGCAATCTCTGCTGGAATGACAGCTGCGATTAAATAATGACGTAGATGTTATAGGATGTGCGCAGCAGCGTGAAGCGCATCTTTCGCGATTGATGCGCTGCCCGTTGGTCGGCACATCCTATACAGTTTATCCTTTTACGCTGAATAGTTACCAATTTTTATCATATGTGGAAAAGCCTGCTGAACAGATAAAACTGAAGCGGGATACTCGGCAACGACTGGCTTATGCTTAAGCCCAACCCCCAACCACTTTTCCCATCGGCAACTTCGGTACCGCAGCCAGCAGTTTTTGAGTATAAGGGTGCTGGGGTTGGCTGCAAATTTGCGCGGTTTGGCCTTGTTCAACGATTTTGCCTTGATACATCACCACGGTGTGGTCGCTGAGGTATTCCACCACGCCGATATTATGAGTAATAAACAACAAGGTAAGTTGACGCTGTTGGCGAATTTGTAACAATAATTGCAGAATTTCCGCCTGTACCGAGACATCTAAAGCGCTGGTAATTTCATCGCACACAATAAAAGCCGGGTTTAGAGCCAGTGCGCGAGCCAAGCCTATGCGTTGCCGCTGACCGCCGGAAAACTCGTGCGGGTAGCGCCAGAGAAAGTCGCGATTAAGTTGTACGCTTTCTAACAGCTCGGCAGCCAGTTCGATGCGTTCTTCCTGATTCGCGCCGATTTGGTGAACTTTCATTGGTTCGGTTAAAGTGGTTTCAATCAATAACCGGGGGTTTAACGAAGATTGCGGATCTTGAAAGGCAATCTGCATTTTTTGTCGCCAGGGCCGTAATTGGCTGGCGGATAGCCCGGTCAGCTCCTGGCCTTGCAGACGGATGCTGCCGGCAGTCGGCTTTTCCAATTGCAGCACAGCCCGGCCCAGCGTGGTTTTGCCGCAACCGGATTCGCCGACCAACGCCAGGATTTGCCCGGTCGGAATGTCCAGCGAGACCTTATCGACCGCTTTTACATAATCGACGGTATGGCGCAGCAAGCCTTTTTTAATCGGAAACCAGACTTGCAAATCCCTGATTTGTAACAACGGCGTGGTTTCAGCCGTGGTGGGCTGGGAAGAGGGCGTCTGTAGCGCGACGGGTTTGGCTAGGTTTTCCGGCAGGGATGCCAATAATTGTTGGGTATAGCGATGCTGCGGATGGTGCAATACTTCGGCGCAAGGCCCGGATTCCACCAGTTTGCCGTGCTGCATTACTCCCACCCATTGCGCCATTTCCGCCACCACGCCAAAATCATGGGTAATAAACAACATACTCATGCCGGTATCGTCCTGCAATTTGCGCATCAGCCGCAAAATTTCCGCCTGCACCGTGACGTCCAGCGCGGTGGTGGGTTCGTCGGCAATCAGTAATTGCGGTTGGCAGGCCAGCGCCATGGCTATCATTACCCGCTGCCGTTGTCCGCCGGAGAGTTGATGCGGATAGTCGCGAAAACGGTTGCCGGCCTTGGGGATTTGTACTTGCTCCAGAGCGATAATGGTGCGCTGCTCGGCTTCGCTATCGCTCATTGCTGGATTATGCAGCTGCAAGGCTTCGGTAATTTGTTCGCCGATGCTGAGCACCGGATTTAAGGAATTCATCGGCTCCTGAAAAATCATCGCGATTTTAGCGCCGCGTATGCGGCGGATACCGGCATCGTCCAGGCTGAGCAAATCCTGATGATTAAACAGAATTTGCCCGGCCGGATGGCTGGCGATGCCCTGCGGTAACAGCCGGATCACCGATAGGGCGCTGATGGATTTGCCGCTGCCGGATTCACCGACCAGACAAAAGGTTTCGCCGGGCGGAATGCTGAAGCTGACATCGTCTACGGCTTTGACCAATCGGCCGCCCGATCGCAAATAAGTATGCAGATGCCTAACTTCCAGCAGGGGGGCGGTTTTGCTCACGACAGCCCCTCGGCTTTTTCCGCCAGTTTAGGGTCTATGGCGTCGCGAAACGCTTCCCCGATCAAATTATAAGAAAATACCGTCATAAAAATGGCGCCGCCGGGATAAACCGCCATCCACCAGTTAAACGTGGAGGATTTGACGGCCTGATCCAGCATTTGCCCCCACGACGGCGCATCCACCACGCCCAGTCCCAAAAAGCTTAAGGTGGCCTCCGACAAAATCGCGCCGGCGATGCCGAAACTGACTGAAACCAGCAAGGGGGCGATACCGTTGGGCAGCATATGCCGGAATAGTATGGAACGGAGCGGCAAGCCGCCGGCAACCGCAGCCTGCACATAGTCTTGTTTGCGCAGTTTTAAAAACTCGGTGCGGACAAACCGCGCGTAGCCGGACCAGCCGGTCACGCCGATAATCACCATCATCATATACAGGCTGCGGCCAAAAAAGGCCACGAAAGTCAGTAATAAAAACAGCGTCGGAATGTCTTCAAAAATTTCCACCAGCCGCATCCCCAGCATATCAACAATGCCGGAAAAATAGCCCATTAAACCGCCGACCACCACGCCGATCAATAGCGCAATACCGGAGGCGATCAAGCCTATGCTCAAGGAAATTCGGCAGGCGTGTATCATCCGGCTCATCACATCCGCGCCATTTTCTTCGGTGCCCATTAAATGCAGATGGCCGGTGGTAGCAAAAGGCGCCTCCAGGCCTTTACTGCCCAAATCGCGCAAATAATCGCTGGGCGCATAAGGAATCAGCGGCATAATGCGCCAGTCTACTTGGGTGTAGTCGGCAATGCGGAAGTCGTCATAAATCACCAGTGCCGGCGGTTTGACGTATAGATTACTGAGGATGGCGGCCAGCGTGGCGGACAGTAAAAACAGCAATACCCGTTTGCCGTTGCCGACCTGTAGCCGGTACACGGCCAGGGCGATAAAGAAAATGGCTAAAACCCAGGCATCTTCCACCGACAGGTATTGCAACACCGGCGCTGATAATTCACCGTTTTTTTGCATCAATAAAGGCATGGAATTGGCTAGAAAGGGCGCAAACACCGCGCAAAACACCAAAATTCCCACCCAGGCAAAGCCCAGTTTAACGCCGACGCCGGCCAGGGTTTTCCGCCAGACGCGGGCGGCGTAGGATTCGCGGCTAACGATGGCTTTAGTCATAACTCACGCGTGGATCGGCCAGGGTATAGCAAAAGTCGGCCAGCAAATAGCCGATCAAGGTTAGAAAACCGCTGACCCAGGTAATGGACAACACCAGCTCCCGATCCCGGCCTTTGACGGCTTCCACCGCCAGTTGCCCCATGCCGTTGATGCTGAAAATATTTTCGACAATCAAAGAGCCGGCCAGCAGACTAGGCAACAGTCCGGCGGAGATGGTAATCAAAGGCAATAGGCTGTTGCGGAATACATGCCGCCATAACACATCGTGTTCCGTCAAACCTTTGGCGCGGGCGGTGCGGGCGTAATCGGCATCTAGATTTTCCAGGATGGAGGTGCGGGTTAATTTAGCCAGCGCCGCAAAACCGCCATAGGACAAACAGAGTACCGGCAAAATTAAATGCCAGATACGATCCAGCAAAAAACCGCGCACAAAGCCGGTTGACTGCCAATGCGGCAGAAAAGGCATATCCTGTGCTTCCCGGCTGCCGATACCGGCGGTTGGAAACCATTGCAAATGCTGAACATTAGCAAAAAACCCCAGCAACAGCACCCCGGCCAGCATGGTGGGAATAGACCATAAGGCCATCATCGACATGCCGACGCCGATATCAAAAGCGCCGCCGCGGTGGGTGGCGGATTTCATTCCGACCAGAATGGCGATCAGATAAGTTACCGGTATGGTGACTAGATTTAACAACAGCGTGATAGGGATGCGTTCCGCCAGAATGTCCGACACCGGCCGGCCGTATTGAAAACTGGTGCCCAAGTCCATGCCCTTATGAAAGGAAAACTCACCGCGTTTGCCTTGTTCGTCGGTGATAAAGCCGATAGGCGATACATTATTCAGCCAGCGCAGGTATTGGACAGGGGCGGGTTGGTCCAGGCCGTAGCGTTTGTTGTAGTAGTTAAGTAAAGCCTGCCGTTCCTCCGGCTTCATGTCCATGCCGCCGATCAAGGTTTGAGCACTAATGCCGCCCGGCGACATGGCCATTACGGTAAACACTACCATGGTAATACCCAGCAAAGTAGGTATCATTAATAAAATACGGCGCAACAGATAAGTCAGCATCAGTAAGACGATAGTTTATTGGCTATATTTTTGCAGCGGCGCCGGCACATAATTTTCCAGCGGCAGCGAGCCCAGATTTAAGCCTAATTTCGACATTTGCAGGTTATGAATGCGTTTATCCACAAACAGCAGGCTTTTGCGGCGCATTAAAAAGGTATAGGGTTGGTCTTCATACAGAATGTGCTCGGCTTTTTGCCATAAAGGCATACGTTGCTGTTCATTAACCGTGCGGCGGGCTTGATCGATCAGTACATCCAGCGCCGGATTTTTGTAGCCGATAAAGTTATCGCCTTTACTCATAGCCTGGCTGCTGTGGAAATTTTGATACAAATCGGTTTCTATGCCGCTGGTCCAGCCTATAGTGATGGCGTCGAAGTCTTTTTTATTAATATTTTCCAACATCACCGGCCATTCCTGCGGGAAGGGAATCATTTTAACCCCGGCTCTGGCGTATAAGTCTTTCAGCAGCAATACCATGCGTTTGGTGTCTTCGCTGGATTCAAAATAAGTTAATTTAAATTCAAAAGGTTGGCCGTTGCGGTCTTCCAGCACTCCGTCGCCGTTTCTATCTTCATAGCTGGCTTCTTTGAGCAGGGTTTTGGCTTTAGCCAGATCGAACGGGTAGGCTGCTAAAGCCGGGTCGTGCTGTAGGCTGGTTTTATTGAAGGGGCTGAGCGCGGGTTCGGCGTAATTTAAAAATATATCCTTAATAATGCGATTAATATCAGTCAGATAAGTCATTGCCAGCCTGACTCGCCGGTCGGCAAAGCGGGTGGGTTTGCCGTCGCGCTCTTCATTCCAGCCGATATAGCTATAGCCGACCACGGGCGGCATATATTCAAAATTATGGCTTTTGCCCATAATCTGCGAGTCTTGTTGCAACGCTTGATATTCAACCGGTCTGGCCGCATAAGAATCAATATCGCCGTTGCGGTAAGTGGTCAGCCGGGCGCTGTCGTTTTGAATAATTTTCCAAAGTATTCGGTTATAAGCAGGTTGCACATCGCCCCAGTAACGGTCGTTGCGAACCAGCTCTATATTACCTTTATCCGGCGTCCAATTTTTGGGGTCGGTTAGTTTGTAAGGGCCGCTACCCAGCAATAAGCCTTTAGATTCATTAAATTTTTGCGGTTCCTGTAAATAAGGTTGGTAAAAATGTTGCGGCAAAATCGATTGACTGCCGGCGAGTGATAACGCTTCAAAATAAGGTTCTTTAAAACTGAAAACCACCTCAAAGTCGCCGTTGGCGGTGACTGTTTTAATTTTATCCAGATAAGCGCGTTCACGAGGGGCTTGAATAACCTCGTTCATAATAAACTGAAAGGTAAATACCACATCGTTGGCGGTTAGCGGTACGCCATCGGAAAAGCTGACATCATCGCGCAGTTGAAAGCGAATGGTTAAACCATCCTCACTGATTTGCCAGTTTTTAGCGATTAAGCCTTCCCAGGCCAAGGTATCGGGATTGCGGGTGATTAAGCTTTCCAGTACATAGCTTTGCACATTGGCGGCATAGGCGTCGGAAGAAATCAGCGGGGTGATGGTTTTAATATTAGTAGAAAAGGCGTCCACGCTCCAGTCGCCTTTGGCATAATCCGGTTGTTGGCTGGCGGCATAGGCGCGTTTAAACACCGGCGCTATTTGCTCAGTGGCGGCAGGAGCAACATTGCCTGCGCTTTGGAATGCGCCGCTACTGATAGCGTTACGCAGTTCGCGGATGTTGGTGGCTTGTTCCGTCATCGTGGTTTGCATGTCGGACAGTTTGAGCCATTGCCGGTCTATTTGATACATGGACAGCAGCAGTAATACGATGAGTAAACTTAACAGCGTATAGAGTAGCCAGTCTCGGCCGGTTTTGTTTTGCATAGGTGTGTTAAAAAGTCTAAACAACAAAGATTGTAGTAGTTCGCCACACCATTATAGCCTTGAACGGAAGGCAAAAAAAAGCCACCTGATCAGGTGGCTTTTATCGAGGCCTAAAGCGTATGACGGATCAGACGGCTTGAGGCATGGCTTGGATTGCCACAAATTTGATTCTGCGACTGCTGGTAAAACCAAGGCCCAACAGACCTATTGACAGCAAGGCAATGGAGCCTGGCTCAGGCACGACCGCAAGGTTGCCGCCGAAGAAGGCAAGGTCATAGCCAGGGCCGGCAGCGGAGTCAGGAAAAACAGGTACATCTGTTGTGCCGCTGTAGTAGTTATTGGTATTGAAGTTTAACCACTTTGCAGAACTTGCTGCGGTGGCATAGGCATAAGGATCATTGCCCGTTGTTGCCTCAATATAGTATTCCTGACCGGTTTGTAAGCTGACCGTGTTTGACAGTGCTACCCAATTAAAGCCCCCGGTCAGCGTGGAATTGCTATTGCTGATGGTGGCGCTGGCTATCAAAGTAGCATCTGAAGTGCCGATTTGGCTGCCGGTTTGGGTAAATATGTCAACTATATGGTCGCTGGTAAGCGCTGTACCACCGTTAAAATAGCCCAACGCGCCGATGTTGACGTCACTGTTAACTGAGAAAGACCAGCCTATGCTGCCATCGGGTCCGCTGGTGGTGTTGATGTCATTAAGGCTATACAAACCAGCGCCGATGTCGCCGGCAACTAGGCTAGCGTTAGCAGCTGGTAAAGTGCCAATTGCCAATAAAACAGCAAGCGATAATGTAGTGAGTTTTGTTTTCATGGGGTACCTCCTATGCGCACTGGCGCAATAACAATGTGCTGTAGCATAAGTACCAGTGTATATAACCAATTCTTTACTACCTTGGTAGATAATATATCATACTTAAAAATAAATGCATCGATAAATTCTTTTTATGTCTCATCATCGCCCAACCAGTTGCGGATTGCCTATCTGAATAGAGGTAAACTTTAGGCAAAAGTTCAATTATATTTTTTGATAGACAGCTATTGAGCTATACATGATGGTTGTAAGGTTTTTCGACAGATTGCTGGTGAGTTTTTAAGGTTGAAAACAAGCGCTTTGTTCGGGGTTTTATGGCTATTAAGTAATTGAAAAATAATAATTTATTTTTTTATTTCGTCGTCGCTGTGTTTCGTGGATATGGGCGTTTTTTGGGTTCTGGGTGTAAAAAAAACAGACATCTATATTGGCGATTATATTAATGTCGGCGATGAATATTAAGGAAATTATTAGTTCATAAGTTACTACTAAGATGTAATAAAAGTTACTATTTTAAACACTCGATTAATAACTAAACTTTAACTGTTGCTAGGCCTTGTTCTGGGGTGACTATTTTGCCGGATTTGGGGTGTTGGTTAAAGTCAGTATTTGCTTGGATGTGGTAGTTTGCTGGGGTTTGTTTTTAAGTAATTGATTAATAATGATAATGATTGATTGTTGTTCATGGCCGCTAGGTGTGCGAGACGCTTGCCGACTAAGCGATCAAGCCCTGACTTTGCCGCTCTTGCAAGTGTTGCTATTGTTTTAGTGTTAGGTGGTTTGCAACATGATTCTTGAAAACTCTCAAATCATGACTGTGAAACATACGCTATTCAGCGTGCAGCGGTCTCACCCTTTGGCTGATTCCATTCAGGCCTATCTTTTCCAGTGACGATAAGCCTTTACGATAACAGCGGAGCGGTCAACTGCTGATTCTAGGATTATCGGTCGATAGTGGTTTTTATCATTCAAAACACCGATTCCAGGCTAAATCCTTGTTGCCGGATTAATCATCAAACGCCGGGTGGTGGTACTATATCGCCACTTACAACACCAAAGTCGCACCGGTAACGGTTTAGGGCGGCTCACACCAATGGATATTGGGCTTATTATTGTTTTAATTTTAATCAACGGCATTTTTGCCATGTCGGAAATGTCGCTGGTTTCTTCTGGAAAAGCGCGTTTGCAAAAGCTGGTGGATGACCAGCGGTCAGGCGCCGAAGCGGCGTTGAAACTGCATCAGGAACCTACCCGGTTTTTATCCACCATCCAGGTGGGGATTACCTCGGTTGCCATTTTCAATGGTATTTTGGGTGAAGATGCCTTAGTGGCGCCGATCAATCAGGAATTATTAAAATTTCCGTTGCTTGCGGCTCATGCAGAAGTGTATGCACGGGTGATCACTGTGGTGTTGATTACCTATTTTTCAGTGGTGGTCGGGGAACTGGTGCCCAAACGTTTAGCCCTGCTGCGTCCGGAAAGCGTGGCGATATTTGTCGCCAGGCCGATGAATATTTTGGCGACTATCGCCAGTCCTTTGGTTTGGCTGCTTTCTTCTTCCTGCACTTTGTTGCTGTGCTTACTGCGGGCGGATCGGCAGCCGCAAACCACAGTAACAAATGAAGAAATTAAGTTGTTGATGGAAATCGGCTCAGAATCCGGGGTTTTTCATGCCAGCGAAGGTACTTTGGTGGCTAATGTGTTGCGTCTGGATGAGCAGCGGGTGGGGGCGATCATGACGCCCCGTAAGGAGATTTACGCGATTGATTTAACCGAATCAGAAACCGATGTGCATCATAAAATTGCCGAGTGCCCGTATGCCAGGGCGGTTATTTGTCGGAACGGGCTGGAAAATGTAGTGGGGATACTGCACCGCAGTGATTTATTGAAAAATGTGATGGCCGGCGAAGAATTTGATTTGGCTGGTACGCTACGTCCGCCGCTGTATGTGCCCGATTCGATGACGCTGGCGCATTTGTTGGAGTTTTTTCGGGAAATGCGGGCGGATTTTGCACTGATAGTCAACGAATACGGCGATACCGAAGGCTTGGTCACCTTTAGTGATGTCTTGGCCGCCATCGTTGGCGATTTGCCGACAGTTGACTCTGAGCTGGACCCGGATGTCGTGCAGCGTGACGATGGTTCCTGGTTGGTGGATGGCGGCTTGTCGGTCAAGCGCTTGAAGACGGTGATAGGCATGAATGCCTACTTTCCGGGTGAAACCGGTAATGCCTATAATACTGTTGGTGGTTTTATTTTGTATCAATTAGAAAAAATGCCCAGGGTTGCCGATAATTTTAGTTATGGCGACTGGTATTTTGAAGTGGTGGACATAGACGGCACCCGGATTGATAAGGTGTTGATTATGTCTAAGCCTAATAGGGCGCAGGGAAATTGATTTTTGATGAGTGAGTTTTTAAACCAGCCGTCTATTGAAAACGGCATGATCATGAAATGCGTAGCCTATAAAAAAGGTATCAGCCTAGGCGATTTAAGCATAGAACAGATTAGCGAGACTTTACAGCAAGAGGATACGTTTGTCTGGCTGGGCTTGCGCGAAGCGGATAGCGAACTGCTGGATAAAATCCAACAAGAGTTTGGCTTGCACGAATTGGCGGTTGAAGATGCCCGTTCTGCCCACCAGCGTCCCAAAATAGAAGAGTACGGTGATTCGCTGTTCATTGTATTGCATACCGCGACCTTGGCAGAGGAAGGCGTGGATTTTGGTGAAACCCATATTTTTGTCGGCAGGCGGTTTATAGTGACGGTACGGCACGGCGCCTCCATGAGTTTGAATAAAGTTCGCCAGCGTTGCGAAGCTATGCCTAACCAATTGGCCAGAGGGCCGAGTTTTGCGTTGTATTGCATCATGGATTTTATCGTGGATAACTATATACCCACCATGGAAGGTCTGCAAAAACGTTTTGATACCTTGGAACAAGCCATTTTTCAGCAACGGCCCAGTCGGCAAACGCTGGAAGGCTTGTATGAATTGAAGCGGGAGTTATTAAGACTGCACACGGCCATTTCGCCGCTAATCGATATTTGCCATGAGTTGATGCGTTTTCATCGCAGCTTTGTCGGTAAAGATGTGCGGGTGTATTTTCGCGATATTGCCGATCATATTAAACGAATCGATCAATCAATAGACGCCACCCGAGAAATGCTGATTGCGGCGATGCAAGTGCATTTAAGCTTTGAAACCGTCAGGCAAAATGAAGTGGTCAAAGGCTTGGCCGGCTGGGGCGCTATTTTAGCAATACCGACGATGGTGTTCAGCTGGTACGGCATGAATTTTAAATACATGCCGGAACTGGAATGGAAATACAGCTATCCGGTGGTGGTGGGTCTGGTTTGGCTGGCCAGTTTGCTGCTTTATCTGCGCTTAAAGCGGCATGGCTGGCTGGGCGGCAAGCGGCACTGATCAGCGCCGCTTGCCATCAGCTGTGCCCGTCACGGTCAATAGATAGACTGTATAGGATGCGCTTCACGCTGCTGCGCGCATCCTATAAGATGGGGGTTACCACAACACCCCGGCGCCATGCGAATAACTATCCAGTACCTGTAAGTAATTGGCGCGTTCATAATCGCCGGGGTTAATCGCGTGCTGGTGGCTGACGCTGCCTTTTAATTGTCGGATTGATTTATATTCATGAAAAATAAGCCATTCCTCCAATTCAGCCAGCATCTCATGCAAACGGCCGGGGCCGTGTTCCAATAAGGCGCTGCATAAATGCACCACATCGGCTCCGGCCAGTAAGGCTTTTAATACATCCGGGGTTTGGTGAAAGCCACCGGTAACAGCTAAAGAAAGATTTACCCTACCGTATAACAGTGCCGTCCAGCGGACACGCAACAAGGCTTCGGCAGAAGTGGATAATTCTAGTTTGGGCATTACTTGCAGGGTTTCCAGATCAATGTCGGGTTGATAGAAACGATTGAAAATGGCGATGCCGTCCGCGCCGGCGTTTTGCAGACGCTGAGCAAAATGAATCGGGGAGCTGAATTGGGGAGATAGTTTTAAGGTGAGCGGGATGCTGACCCGTTTCTTTAATTCGCGCAGAATGTCCAAATACCGATTTTCCACGGTTTCGCTGCTGTCATGGATATTGGCGGCCAGATGATAGATATTTAATTCCAGCGCATCCGCACCGGCTTGTTGCAGCGCTAAACCGTATTCTATCCAGCCGCCCAGAGAGGTGCCGTTTAGGCTGGCGATGACGGGAATCGACAAACAGTTTTTTAAACGTTGCAGATTTCCTAAATACTGATCCTGATAGGTTCTGATGGCGTCCGGGATGGGATGAAAAGAATCGGCTTCGCCGTGGCCTAGCGCCTGGGCATAAAAAAATCTATCCATTTGATGCTGTTCAGCTTCGATTTTTTCTTCGAATAAAGAATACATCACCAATGCCGAGGCGCCGGCATCTTCCAGCTTTAAGGCACTGTCCAGATCTTTACTGAGCGGGGAGGCAGAAGGCACCAAGGGATTTGCCAGTTTCAGCCCTAAGTATTCAGTGCTTAAATCAACCATGTGGGTTCTCCTCAGCAGCGGCGTCATTTATCTGCTGTTTATTGTTTTGCGAGGGTTTGCCGGCGTCAGTCCATTCCAGTTCCGATAATTGTTTGTAATATCGGTAACGGTTTTTAACGTTCAGCTGGGCTTGTTGTAGAAAGTTTTCCGCTGTTTCCGGGTTGGTTTGCCACAACATGCTAAAACGGGTTTCGCTCATCACAAAATCTCGGTAAGCGATGGAGGGCTCGGCAGAGTCTAGATGCATAGGGTTTTTACCCTGAGCCGCTTTGGCCGGATCGAAACGGAACAGCGGCCAATGTCCGCTTTTTACCGCCAGATTTTGTTGGCGGTGATTATTAGACAGATCTACGCCGTGGGCGATGCATGGCGAATAGGCGATGATGATGGACGGGCCGTCGTGGGCCTCGGCTTCCAGGAAGGCGCTGATGGTCTGGGTGTCTTTGCCGGCGTAAGCGACATGCGCGACATACACATTGCCGTAGTCCATGGCTAATAGCGCCAAATCTTTTTTAGGGGTGGCTTTGCCGCCGGCAGAGAATTTGGCAACGGCGCCCAAAGGAGTGGATTTGGAAGTTTGGCCGCCGGTGTTGGAATACACTTCGGTATCCAGCACCAGAATATTCACGTTGCGGCCGCTGGCCAGCACATGATCGACCCCACCGTAGCCGATGTCATAAGCCCAACCGTCGCCGCCGATGATCCAGACGCTTTTTTTGCATAAATAATCAGCGAATTGCAGCAATGTTTGCGCCGCTGGGGTTGGGTTGGGTTGCAGTCGCTGTTTCAGTTGGCTGATGCGTTGCCGTTGCTCGTAAATCCCGGCTTCATCGGTTTGATCGGCAAACAAAATGGCGTCTATTAAGGTATCGCCAAGTTCATTTTGCAGTTGCAATAATAGTTCTCTGGCTTGTTCGGTTTGTTTATCAATGGCAACGCGCATCCCTAAACCAAATTCGGCATTGTCTTCAAACAGCGAGTTGCTCCAGGCAGGGCCACGGCCTTCGGCGTTTTTGGTCCATGGCGTCGTCGGTAAATTACCGCCGTAAATTGATGAACAGCCGGTGGCGTTGGCGACTATCATCCGGTCGCCGAATAGCTGTGAAGCCAGTTTAATATAAGGTGTTTCGCCGCAGCCTACGCAAGCGCCGGAAAACTCGAATAAGGGTTGCAGCACCATGGCGCCTTTAATGGTGTTGGTTTTAATCAGGCGGCGATCGTATTCCGGCAAGCTTAAAAAGTAATCCCAGTTTTGCCGCTCCTGTTCTCGCAAGAGTGGTTGCGGTTTCATGTTCAAGGCTTTACGGCTGGCATTGGATTTATCGCGAATCGGGCAAATATCCACGCATAAGCCGCAACCGGTGCAATCTTCCGGGGCTACCTGATAACTGATGGATAAGCCGGCCGGGAAATCTTTACCCAACATGTCGGCATGTTTAAAACTCGTCGGAGCGTTGGCGAGTTGTTCGTTGGGGTAAATTTTGCTGCGAATCGCGGCATGTGGGCAAACCATAGGGCATTTGCCGCATTGGGTACATAAATCATTTTCCCAAACCGGAATTTCCAAAGCCAGATTGCGTTTTTCATAAGCGGCAGTGCCGGTCGGAAAGGTGCCGTCCGCCGGCATGGCGCTGACCGGCAATAAATCGCCGCGACCGGCAATAATCTCGCCGGTGACCTGTCTGATAAACGCCGGGGCGCTGTCGGCAATTCTGGAAATTAAATTGAAATGGCTGCTGGTTTGCGCCGGTAACGGCACTTGCCGCAAACCGGCCAAGGTTTCATCAATGGCTTTAAAGTTGAGTTCAACCATGCGCGCGCCTTTTTTACTGTAGGTTTTTTCCACGGCATGTTTAATCGCGGCAATGGCCTGGTCTTGCGGCAATACCCCGGAGATGGCGAAAAAGCAGGTTTGCATAATGGTATTGATGCGTTTGCCCATGCCGCTTTTGTCGGCAACCGCATAAGCATCAATCACAAAGAAACGGATTTTTTTGGCGATCATTTGCTGCTGCATCAGCAACGGCAAGCTATCCCACAAGGCTTCTGCCGGCGTTTGCGAGTTCAGCAAAAATACCGCCTGATCGGCTGCATTGGCCAGCATGTCATAACGTTCCAGAAAAATAGTCTGATGGCAGCCGATGAAGTTGGCGTCATTTTCTGCGATCAGATAGGTAGAGCGTATCGGTTTAGGGCCAAAGCGTAAATGCGATACGGTAATCGCGCCGGATTTCTTGGAGTCGTAAACGAAATACCCTTGTGCATACCAATCGGTTTCTTCGCCGATAATTTTGATGGTGTTTTTATTGGCGCTGACGGTGCCGTCGCTGCCCAGGCCATAAAACATCGCTTGAAAGGTTTCTGCTTGGGCGTTGGTGCGAAAGCCGCAATCCCAGTTCAGACTGCTGTGGCTGACGTCGTCGTGAATGCCGATGGTGAACTGATTTTGCGGATGGGGTTGGTTAAGAGCGTCGAAAACCGCCTTGACCATGCCGGGGGTAAACTCTTTGGAAGACAAACCGTAGCGACCGCCGACTACTTTCGGCAGGATTTGGAACTTGCCGTTGCCGCTGCTGTAATCTTGCATCACGGCGGTGAGGACATCCTTATATAAAGGTTCGCCGTCGGCACCGGGTTCTTTCGTGCGATCCAGCACCGCAATTTTACGGCAGCTGGCCGGTAAGGCGGCAATTAAACGCTCGGCAGCGAAGGGGCGATATAGCCTGACTTTCAGTAGACCGACTGCTTCATCATGACCATTCAGATATTCCAGGGTTTCTTCCACGGTTTCGGCGCCGGAACCCATTAAGATAATGACTCGTTCGGCTTGTTCGGCGCCGACATATTGGTAAGCTTGATATTGGCGGCCGGTCAGTTCGGCAAAACGATCCATCGCCGCCTGCAGGATGGCCGGTAAAGCCTGATAATAGGGATTAACCGATTCTCGTGCCTGAAAGTACACATCAGGATTTTGCGCGGTGCCGCGCAGCACCGGATGATCAGGCGTCAAAGCACGTTGGCGATGACGGCTGAGGCTATCGTCGTCGATCATGGCGCGGATGGTGTTATCATCCACGGCGATGATTTTGGCGACTTCATGCGAGGTGCGAAAGCCGTCGAAAAAATGCATGAAGGGCAGGCGGCTTTCCAGGCTGACGGCGTGAGCCAGTAGCGCAAAATCATGTACTTCCTGTGGGGAATTGGAACACAGCATGGCAAAGCCGGTCATCCGCGCCGCCATCACATCGCTATGGTCGCCGAAGATAGACAAGCCCTGACAGGCCAGTGAACGCGCGGCGATATGAAACACCGTGGCGGTGAGTTCGCCGGCAATTTTATACATATTCGGCAGCATCAGCAGCAAGCCTTGCGATGCGGTAAAGGTGGTGGCCAGCGCGCCGGCTTGCAGAGCGCCGTGTATGGTGCCTGCCGCGCCTGCTTCACTTTGCAGTTCTATAACCTGCGGTACGGTTCCCCATAAATTAAGCTGTCCATGCGCCGACCATTCATCGGCCCACTCGCCCATAGGCGAAGAGGGAGTGATCGGGTAGATGGCGATCACCTCGTTCAGTTTATGGGCAATGACCGCCGCCGCTTGATTACCATCAATGGTAAATGTTTGCTGGTTTTGCATGGAACAACCTCTTGTTATTATCGATAGTCGGGTTGATACTCTGTTTAGCCTAAAGATAGACCCGCCGGGCAGATTGGTAATGGCTTAGTACAATCTTTGTAATTTACCATAGTAAAGTTTATGCTTGTAAGCATTTTGGGCCGGATAGGGTTGTCTTTTTTCGGCGGTACACCGAAAATCGGCAAAGATTGTCCTGTAAAGTGGCTAAGTTGTTAGCCGACAGCAGATGGCTGTTACCATTTTCAGGCGAAATCTTTAATGGCTTTTAGGTGTTGACTTAATAACATGGGCAGCATTTTACCTTAAGAGTATCGTTTCGATACTGATATGGATCAAACTTTGTGTGAGGATTGCTTAGATCATAGCCTTGATGCCGCAACGCGGAATTGATTTTAGCTAATCGACACCTTGAAATGCGTCGCCGGTTGGTGTACATATCCTACCTTTGGGTATTGGTGCAGTTATAGCCGCGCGTAGGGCGGGTTAGATGTGTGCCAATACCTTGCTTTTTGGTATGGATTTGCTTCACACCTCGTAACCCGCCAGGGCTAAACGTTGGCGATAAGCTCGTCGGAAAAGGATGTTAGCTGGTAAAGGCTGGTGGGGTTATGATGCGGTTTATTAACTTTGGCTAGATCAATAACCGCTTCGATCACGCGTATCGAAGCGGTAAACAGACTTTTTATTTGGCTTTAGCCAATTCTGCGCGCATTTCGTCAATCACTTTTTTGTAATCGGGTTTGCCGAAAATAGCTGAACCGGCCACGAAGGTATCCGCACCGGCTTCTTTGATTTCGCGGATATTGTCCACTTTAACGCCGCCGTCAATTTCCAAGCGGATGTCGTAGCCGCTTTGGTCGATAATTTTTCTGACTTGACGCAGTTTGTCCAGAGCGGAAGGAATGAATGATTGGCCGCCAAAGCCTGGGTTGACAGACATTAATAAAATCATGTCCAGTTTATCCAGCACATGGTCAAGATAGTGCAACGGCGTACCGGGGTTGAACACCAGGCCGGCTTTGCAACCGTTGTCTTTGATCAGTTGCAGGGTGCGATCAATGTGCACTGAAGCCTCTGGGTGGAAGGTGATGTAATTGGCGCCGGCTTTGGCAAAATCAGGCACAATGCGGTCAACCGGTTCTATCATTAGATGAACGTCAATCGGCGCGGTAACGCCGTGTTTACGCAAAGCTTCACAAACCAGAGGGCCAATGGTCAGATTTGGCACAAAATGATTGTCCATCACATCGAAATGCACAATGTCTGCGCCCGCATTTAATACGTTTACAACTTCTTCACCCAGGCGGGCAAAGTCAGCGGAGAGAATGGAGGGGGCAATTAAATTGTCGGCCATTATTAAAATCCTCTAGGTTTGAGTAAAAAAACCGGCATTATATCCGGTTTGTTGGAATTGGCTAAAATGTTGCGTTAAAATTTAATCAATCGTGTCTGATTGTTATTAATAATCATTATTGTTTGTCTTCGGGTTTTCGAAGTTTAGCTCAGCTGATCAGGATGTTTGCGCAATTTATTTCAGCGTATTGTTGATGTTTTATTTATAATTTAATCCTTGTGCAGGATAAGCCTGCAAAAAATACCATCGGCGGTATGGATTTGGCGCGATCAGTAAGCAAATGGAAAGCTGTATGCCAAAACCCCGTTATGATTGGCATCATAAGTATCGATTCGATACTTAGTCTAATTCGAACAGGTGGATCTGTCAATACTGCAAACAATACAGAGAATGTCGGGCATACAAACAACTGATATATACGAACTCATTGAATGCATGACTGCGCTGATTCGTTCGGAGGAACGCAAAAAGTGTACAGAACTGGGTTTGCAGCCTGTCCATTTTCAGGTGCTGAATTATCTATCGAGATGCAATAAATACAGCAATACGCCGGCTGCGGTCGCCAATTATTTAGGCATGACCCGCGGTACGGTCTCGCAATCGTTAATTATCCTCGAAAGGAACGGCTATATTGTTAAAGTACCGGATGAACAGGATAAGCGGGTCGTGCATTTACATTTGTTGACGGCCGGGGCCAATATCCTTAAGCAGGCCCGCCCTAGCGAACTATTTCAGAGTGCGAACCTTATTCTGCAATCCGGCGCAGCAGCGCCTTCCGATGCAAATGTTTTTCAGCAAGCCTTGACAGCGTTGCAGAAGGCTAATCAATCACAATCTTTTGGGGTTTGTAAAACCTGCCGGAATTTTACTGAAAAATCAGGTGAATTTTTTTGCATACTGACTCAGGAAAGGTTAAGTAACAAAGATAGCGAGTCGATTTGTCAGGAGCATCTACCGCTTTAACCTGGAATAGGTGTCTGGAATGGCTAAGGTGTGATGATGTCGGCAAATTGTACAATTGACACTTTTTATCTGTATTATCCTAGGATCAGCAGTTGGACACGTTCGCCTCCAGTGACGATAAGCCTTTACGATAACAGAGGTGCTGATTCTAGGATTATGTCGACATGGAGGGTGGCAGGGTAAAAATTCGCAAAAATGATAGGGTAAGGTATAGTCGCGTACTTATAGTTTGATTCATCGTCTGGAATAACACATGCTGGAAATCGTTTACCTGTTAAAACTTGTGCTGCTGACGCCGATGGTGTTGATTACACTAGCCTTGTCCTGCCTGCTTTTTTTTAGAAGGCAGGGTGTAGTCGTGGCCATCATCAGTTTGGCGTTGTTTTTTGGCTTGAGTCTGCCGGCAGTAGAAAACAGTATTGCTTTGCGTTGGGAAAAGGATTTGCCGGTACAGCAGCAGGCTATCAAGCAATTTGCCCCGCAAGCTATTGTGGTAATCGGCGGCGGCATCAGTTATTCTAAAGCAGAATACGGTAAAGCCGTGGATGTCAAGACAGGCACTTTGATAAGACTGCGTTATGCGGCTAAGTTAGCTAAGGAAACCGGTTTGCCGGTGCTGGTTTCAGGGGGTAAAACTTTAGACCTTGAAGTTTCAGAAGCAGAAGCAATGGCGGGGGTGTTGCAAGATGAGTTTGCCGTGCCTGTGGTTTGGCAGGAGCCGGAAAGCCGTAATACCGCAGAAAATGCTAGATTATGCCGAGATTTATTGGCCCGGCAGGGTATCGATAAAGTTTTGCTGGTCACGCAAGCCTACCATATGACAAGGGCAAAAAATGAGTTTCTAAAAGCCGGTTTTCAGGTGCTTCCGGCCCCCACAGATTTTTTTGGCCGCGATGGGATAGGCAGTTTTAAATTGTCTGCCTGGTTTCCTGAAATTAAAGCGCTGCAATATGGTTATTATTTCATTCATGAAGGTCTGGGCATTTTGTGGTATAGCCTGCGATATTGAGTAAAGCTCTGCTGAAATTTTAAGTATTTTTGGTATAATTCATTTCATAACGAAGATGTAAACGATGTGTCCAAATATTTGCCAACTATATAAGTATGGTAGATACTTAAACAACGTGCCATATTGTTGCTATTTTGTTTGAAGGCTGGAATTTTGGTGAATATGTTTTTGGTTTTTGTTTTGCAAGGCTTTCCAGTGTTTTTGTCATCCATTCTGATGGAACAAAAAGCATGAAAATTCGGCTGATTTTGCTCTGTTTGGGGTTGTGGTTTGCTTCAGTTGCTGTTTCAATGGCTGTCGAAGCGGATTTACCCGCTATTTTGTTAAAAGTAAAGCCCAGTATTGTGGCTATTGGTACTTATCAACCAACCCGCAATCCACGGGAAATGCTGTTGGGCTCTGGTTTTGTGGTTGGTGACGGCAAAGTGGTGGTGACCAATGCACATGTCACCGCAAAAGAACTGGCAACGGATCATTTGGAGCAGTTTGCGGTGTTTTACCGAAAAGATCGTAAGGCGTATATGTTGCTGGCTGATATAGTTGCCACAGATGACGAGCATGATCTTGCATTGCTATCCCTGCATGATGGGCAATTACCGGCCATGGAAATTGGCGATTCATTTAAGGTTAGGGAGGGTGAACCCTATGCGTTTACCGGATATCCGATAGGACAGATTTTGGGGCTATTTCCAGTAACTCATCGTAGTATTATCGCTGCAATATCGCCCAATGTAATTCCCGTTATGGCTACAAGGGATTTAAATGTCGGCATGGTGAAAAAGCTGCAAGCCCCTTACGACGTTTTTCAGCTGGATGCAACGGCATATCCCGGTAATAGCGGCAGTCCTTTATATGATGAAACTAGCGGCAAAGTGGTTGGTATCATTAATAAAGTGTTTGTACAAGGCAGTAAGGAAAATGCATTAACAAATCCTTCTGGAATCACCTACGCAATTCCAGCTGAATATATAAAAACACTGCTTGCCGGAAAATCTTTCCAGTAAGCGCCTCAAGTACTTCAACTTTTGACAAGGAAAAACTCAGTCCACTATGATCAGAATATATCGGCACTATATCTCTATGGCTTATTTATGGCTGATGTTGCTGGAATGTATGATGTTTTTTCTGGTAATGTATTGGAGTACAGCTATTCGGCTGTCATTCATCAATCGTAACTACTCAGGCCGCAAACGCGAAGCGGAAGGTATCGAAAGGATTCCTGTTTTGAAGTTTGTTGGTTTCCCAGATTGATCGCAGAATGCAAAAAGCCTCCGAGCCACCCGCCGCCCGAAA
>Ga0316224_1000587_pt1 | contig 49451 bp, 33 predicted proteins | sample TBH18013metaG_FD_206254 | JGI IMG/M metagenome (GOLD analysis project Ga0316224, IMG submission 206254) | Freshwater microbial communities from Trout Bog Lake, Wisconsin, USA - TBH18013 | ecosystem: Environmental > Aquatic > Freshwater > Lake > Hypolimnion/Profundal zone | place: USA: Wisconsin... | reverse complement strand
ATAGGTAGCGCGGCCTTTTTGATTAGCGTTTTTTATTGTTGCATCCAAATCAACTGCGCCGTATGTAGAACGAAGGACTAATAGGGTTGCGAAGTTGTTCAAGCCTCCTTTAAAGGTTCCTCTGAGGTTTAAATTAGCCGGGATGCTTACTGAAGCCGGTATCACTCCCGGCGAAACAAGTTTGGCTATATCGCCGCTACCGGTATTGAAATCAGCTATATTAAGGTCAAAATATGATTTATTTACATCTGGCAAGCCCTTTATGGTGGCAGATGCCTTTATGTGGGTGTTGCTTAAGCCTCTGATTTCAACACTTGGGATGCGCAGGTCGTTTACTTTGCCTGTGACCTTGCCATCTATCCGGAAAACTGCGTTAGGTGCATGTTCAAATGGGTCCATAGAAGCCATTGAAGGCACCAGCAGCAAAACATCTTTTAAGCCCAAACGACTGCCATCCAAATTTGCATTAATTGATAACTGGCCCGGGTTACTGCTTAATGCGGCAATTGAAGGATAACTCACCCGCAGTTGTTTTTGTATAACTGTTTGCGGTGTTTCGAGATAAAGATCATTTAAGAAGGCATTTTTGGGGCCGTATAAAAATGTAGTGTGGAACTTTTTAACAATTAAACCGCTTTTTTCATTGAATGAAAATGAATTGACCTTTCCCGAAATAACATTGGTGCTGTATGCAATATTTTCAGCATCGGAATTGAGGCCCCGGATATTCATGTGGCCAAAATCAAGCCCTTTGGCTACCGGGCTTTGGGCATTGTTATCATACTTAATATTATCATTGCTAAAACTTATCTTTTCTAAATTAGCCGCCCATCCCTTTGTGCTTTGTGGCGATGCCACCAGCGTATCTAATTTTTTAACTGCTTTTATGATGGTCTTTTTGACCGATTCGGGTTTGGCAAAAATGATGTCTGTCTTTGTATCGTTCAGTTCAATGTTTTTGATCACCACCTTTTGATTCTTAAGGTCGATCTTATCCATTTCTACCAATAACTTGCCCAGGTCTACTTTCGATGACATCTCATTACTGCGGTAATCAACTTTTATTCGTGCAATATCAAAAGTGCCAAGGTTAAGGGCCATGGTGATGGGGTTAACGGCGGTATCGATGGCTGCTTTTGCAATGGATTGTGTTGTTGGAGTTTGTATGATGACCGCATCAACGTCGGACAGGTTGACTTTCGGGATATTGAATTTCATCTTATCCATATCAAAATCTTTGATGCGGGTATCAAAATGTCCGAGTAAAAATTTTACATTATAGCCGCTGATCTTGTCGTGATAGTAAACATGAATATGATCAAGAATAATTTTACCGACCGAAAACTTCATGGCTGAACTGGTATCGGCAGGCTTTACCGGCTTTTTTTGCTCGCTTGAAAAGGCTTTGATGATATAGTCAAAATTGAAAACGCTGTCGGCGCCCCGGCTTACATTAGCGGTAATACCTTGCAGGTCAATTTCGTTTACTTCTACTTTATGGTTGAAAAGTTCCAGCAGGCTGATATCAACTTTCAGGTTTTTACCGGCGATGAGGGTGTCTTTTTTCTGGTCTTCAAAATAAACGTCTTCCAGAACGATAAGCTTTGGCAAACCCAGTGTGATATGACCAATCTTTACTTTGGTATGGATTTTTCCCTGTATAAAAGTAACCGCTTTATCCTTTACGAAATTTTGAATCGCTGGCACCTGGATTAAAATAAAAACAAGCAGTATTAAAAATACAATGCTGGCAATTATCCAGAGAATGGTTTTAAGAGCAATGCGGCCAAATCGTTCCAATAGTATTTTTTTTCAAAGATTAAGATCTTGATTTATTTATATAATCAAATAATTAGCGTAAAAGTTTTAGTCAGGCGATAAAATTAGCAAAACTTTACCTGAACCAAACTCGCAGGAACGAAAGATAAAATGATGGTTTTCTTGAAATAAGAAATTGGAGATATCCTTAAATCAATTGGATCGAGGTTCAGTTCCTCACTTTTTCGTCGAATTTAATACTTTGTACCCTATCAACTCTTCCCAGCGGGCGGAGGGTGGACGGTAGTAAACCAGGAGCTGGTAATCGTTTTCAGTTTCAAAATGACTACCCTCAAGGACGGTATCATCTGCTTTTCCGGCTTTATCTACCCAAACGTAGGTGTAGTCATAAACCCCCTGTTTTAAAAACAGGCTGGCTGCATATCTAGCCCGGGTCGGGTCAAAAATCATTTTGCTGTTGTCGTCAAGCTTATAATCGTTAAACTGTCCCACAACATAGGGTGTGCCTTCGTCGGGCGTTTTTTTAGTAGCCAAAGTAAAATACATATGGGCATAGTCGGCATCGGTGCGCGGATCAACGCCATCCTGGTTAAGGATGTAAAAACTGCCGTTCAAATCATACAAAGTGGTATAATCCGGCCGGTTTAAATCAGGGTCGGTAAGTAAAATTACAGTATTGGCCGTATCCCGGTAAATGTGTAATATATTTATGGAGTTTAATTTGAAGGTGCGGGTATCAAAATGCCTGAATTCATTTCCGGCCGGGAAATCGTTTTGACTTACATCGTTAAAAATGAGTTGTGTGCCACGGATGTAAGTTGGCTGTGTGTTTAATTGAGCGGTTTCGCTGCGCGCATTTTGCATAATAAATGTGCGGAGGTCTCCACCCGGATTTTGCACCTGTAGGCTGCCGTAATCAAGCGTAAAATTGATCTTTTGATTGCTTTGCCGCGTTGCATTATCACTTGAAGGTACTATTTCGGCGCTGATGGCAATGTTGGGCCTAACTACATACAATCTTCTCGTCAGCACCATTTTCGACTGGTCGCCATCGTCATAAACCTTCAGGATATAATTGCCGGCAATTTTTGGCGCGATGTTTTCATTCGGCAATTTGAGCTGGTAATGGGTGTATTTTTGTATCGTGTTGGTCGAATAGCTATAATTTGTTATCCGGTCATTCATATAATTTTGTAAATAATCAATGGGTGAAAGGTTGGATGAGTTCCAGTTGGCATCACAATGTTCAAGGGTATAGGAATAATTTTGCGTCCCGCCGCGAAGGTTATCAAACGCCAGCATTACCTTTTCATTGGAGCCAAGCGTAATTATTGGGAAGGAAGCTTGTTTTGCTGTATTATAAAACTCAACACTTTTTATTTCAGGACGGAAAACAGTGTTATCGTAGGGAGTTTGGGCGAAGGAGGCAACGGTGACAAATAAGAATACGCTCATTACTATAATGAACCTTATAAGCCGCTCGTCATTGCGAAGAACGAAGCAATCTCCGTCATGCAGACCGGCCGTGCAAAGTTCGCGATTGCTTCGTACCTCGCAATGACATAGGTTGTTACCCGCAATGACGTTTTTCATAGTTATTCTTTAATCTCAGGGGACTTTCCTAAAATAACTCCGAAACGGCGATGCCCTCTTGAACACCATTGAAAACAAACAATAGTGAAAAATCGAAATTCCGAAATCCGAAATTCTCCTACGCTTCCAGTTCCATGATCTGTTCAGCCAGGGTTTCCCATTTTAACTGAATGTGGCCTAAATCTAATTTCTTTAACTCGTAATTTTTATTAATTTCTTTCAGCTTAGCCGCATCATTATATAACTTTTGATCGCTGAGCTGGGCTTCCAGTTGTTTTACTGTTTTTTCAAGTTCGGACATTTGCTCTTCCATCTTAGCCAAATCCTGGTTGAGTTTCTTCAGCTGTTGGAATTTATTTTCGGAGTGATGTTTTACCGGAGCAGCTTCCTTTTTCTCTTCTTTCTTGGGTTGAGGCACCGGGGCTGCTGCAGCCTTGGGCTCCAGTTTGCGTTTGGCATACCAAACATCATATTCGGCATAGGTGCCCGGGTATTGTTTTATTTGCTGGTCTTCAATAAACCAGATCTTGTTAGCCACATTATCAAGGAAATACCTATCGTGCGATACCACGATCAATGTGCCTTCAAACTGTTGTAATGCCTGCACCAATATGTTTACTGATGCAATGTCAAGGTGGTTGGTAGGCTCATCCAGTACAAGGAAATTGGCATCTGCGGTCAATGCCTTAGCGAGGGCCACGCGTGATTTTTCACCTCCCGACAACACCTTTATCTTTTTAAACACATCATCACCCGTAAATAAAAACGAGCCTAATATGGTGCGCAGTTCAGTTTCGGTATGTCTTGGCGCAAAAGACTGTAATTCCTGTAAAGCATTGTTTTCAAGATGCAGGGCTTCCAATTGGTGCTGTGCGAAAAAAGTTTGCGTTACATTATGACCCGTTTCGCATTTGCCCGTAAAATCTTTATCAGCTCCGGCAATAATCCGCAATACGGTTGATTTACCTTTACCATTGGCGCCAATAAGGGCAATTTTATCACCTTTTTCTATAATGGCTTCCGCATGCGTTATAATATCAATGGCCGGATATTTTTTGGTGACATTTTCCATTGTTACCACATGCCTGCCTGATTGTTTTGAAAACCGGAAGCTGAAATTTACTGATGGGTTATCATCATCAACATCGTCAACACGTTCCAGTTTGTCTAATGCCTTTATGCGCGACTGCGCCATTTTCGCCTTCGATGCCTTGGCCCTGAAACGCTCGATCAGACGCTCTTCCTGTTTTATTTTTGATTGCTGGTTTTTAAATTCGCCCTTTTGAATTTCTTCACGTTGCGCTTTTTCTTCCAGGTAGAAAGAGTAGTTGCCGGCATACACGGTAAGCTTGCCCTTGCGTGTTTCCACGGTACGGTTTATTACCTTATCCAAAAACCACCTGTCGTGCGATACGATGATCACTGCGCCATCAAATGCCTTCAAATAATCTTCCAGCCATTGAATGGAAGGTAAGTCGAGGTGATTGGTAGGCTCATCGAGCAATAAAATATCGGGTGCCTGAAGCAAGATCTTGGCAAGCATTACCCGCATCCGCCATCCCCCCGAAAACTCGCTTAGTTTGCGATGCGTATCAGGTTCGCTGAACCCTAAACCTGCTAAAATTTCATGGGCCTTATATTCTATATTATAGCCATCAAGTATTTCAAACTCGTGTTGTTTGTCGCTTAGTTTATGTAAAAGGTCTTCGGTATAATCCGTTTCCAGTTTTTGCAGCAGGTTTTCAATCTCATCATGCAGCTGGTTCTGGCGCTCAAAAGCCTCCATGGCCACATGCAATATGTTTTTATCAGACGAATAGGACAAAAGGTCCTGGTTAAGGTAACCTATAGTAAGGTCCTTAGCCATTGATATCGTACCTGATGTAGGCGAATAATCACCGACAATAATTTTTAAAAGGGTAGTTTTCCCGGTTCCATTGGCGCCGATAAGGCCAATTTTTTCACCCGGTTTTATATGCCAGTTGGCTTCATCATACAGGGCCCGCGCACCTATCTCGAACGTAAGATTATTAATAGCGATCATTTGGGCGCAAAGATACGATTTTAAGCCGAAGGCTTAAAATGGAGATTAGAGATTAGTTGATCAGAGATTAGTTTTTTAGTAGTTTGAAAGTCAGAAAATCAATTGTTTAAATGTGCTTGACTATTTCTTCTCCTGGCGCGGGTATCCGGTCCGAAAAAAAGCGTTGGGCTACCTGTGACCTAGACCTGTGCTAATTGTGTGAATCAGAATTTTCAGAATTAAAGAATTAGCAGAATTCTAAAAATTCATTAATTCGATAAATTCGGGTTCAGATAACTATTAATCTGTGCCTTACCAACCATGCCGGTTTCTGACATGTATCCCGTTTACCTTACATGCGAGGCATGAGTCGCCTTTGCTCACTTGTCCTGCCCCTCGCCAAATTGAGGAATATTACCCATTATTAGCCTTGCCATGCTAGTATAATAATCAAATGTATCACAATGAAAAATCCAAAGATTGCGGAATTAAACGTAAAAGACAGCCACCCATTCATATACTTTTTAATTTCATCAGACAGGACGAGTGAGCGCTCCACTCTTCTAATACAGAATCGTCCGACATAATGTAGGATAACTAACAGGGCTGTCATGCCAGATAAATAACAAAATCTGTTTAACGGCATCAAATACGTTAAATGAAACGTGGGTAAATGAACTACCAGGCCAATTACCCACGTCACAGCAGCTGCAATTAACCATTGTCCTGTGTTAATGATCTTTCTACTTAATCTTAAGTAAAGCAAAACGTCTATAGACAAAAATAGAGCGAGGTATATCAATTTAAATATCATATTTTTATTATACGTTTTATACTGTTATTTTAAATTTAGGTATTGGAATTGTTGTGCTAAAATGGATTTTTATACATAGACTTAAACGCACCCCTTCTGATCTAAGATTAGCGCACCATTATCTTGGACCAGAGTAGGAGGCTCAAATCAAAACTTCGACATTGGACATTCGTTATTCAATATTCGTTATTTTTTAGTCTCCGCCACTAACCGCTTGCAGCCATGTAGTTGCCATTAATGCTTCACCTGCTACACTGGGGTGTACGCCGTCGAGGTTCCAGTAGGAGCCGGGTGCAGATTCAAGGGCTTTGTCAAAAGCAGCCTGGTAGGGGACAAATGTGGCATTGTATTCGGTGGCAATATCTCGTGCTGCTTTTCGGAACAGGTCAAACGTTGGATACCATGTATCATCTACAGCTTTAACGCCTTTTACAGCGAAGGGTTCGCAAATAACGAGTTTAACATCAGGTAGCGCCTTTTTTGTGCGGTCGAGCAGTTTATGGTAATCGGTGATATAGGTTTCAATGGTGCCGGTATAGCCACTGGTCATGGTATGCCAGAAATCGTTTACGCCAATATGAATACTTAAAACATTTGGTTTTAAAGCCAGGCAGTCGGTATCCCAGCGCTCGGCTAACTGGTAAACTTTGTTGCCGCTGATGCCTTTGTTGTATATTTTAAGGTTTTTATCGACATGTTTTAATAAAAGATAGGCCGCAGTTAACATGGCATAGCCTGATCCAAGTGAGCTGGTATTGTTGGGATCGTTATTGGCACGGTCGCGCCCCCAGTCGGTAATTGAATCGCCCTGGAAAAGGATCACATCATTAGTGTTAAAATCAGTCGGCTTAATTTTTTCATGGCCTATAGCTGCTGAAACAATTTGGGGCAACGTTAATGTTGCAATAGTGCCGATAGAGGCATTTTTAATAAAGTTGCGGCGGGAGGAATTTTGGTTCATAGTTTTTTAGTCCATAGACGATGGTCAATAGTCCATGGCGATGATTGTTTTTATGCTAATATAGATAATTCTTTAACGAACAAAACTAATTTAATAAATCTGTTAAATTTTAGCGGCTTTTAGCTGCAAAACCATGGTCCATGGACTATGGACTAAATCACCTACCTTTGCCACCATGTATTTTTTACTGAAACCCATCCTTTTTCAATTCGACCCGGAGCATGTGCACCATTTTGTAACCGCTAACCTTAAGCGCTTTAACCGTTTTCCGGGTGGGGCAGCGTTAAGTCGTGCATTGTGGGATTTTGAAGACCCTAAACTCGAAAAAGAGGTGTTTGGCCTGAAATTTAAAAATCCTGTTGGCTTAGCGGCAGGCTTCGACAAAAATGGGGAACTGATGGGCGAAATGGCAAACATGGGCTTTGGTTTTGTTGAGATAGGCACGGTAACCCCTTTGCCGCAGCCGGGTAACCCCAAACCACGCATGTTCAGGCTGGTGGAAGATAGCGCACTGATCAACCGGATGGGCTTTAATAATTTAGGTGCGGATGTAGTGGCTGAACGCCTGGCTGCTTACCGGAAGAATCCCAAAAATGAGCAACAAGGATTGATCATTGGCGGCAACATTGGCAAAAATAAAGTTACCCCTAACGAGGATGCAGTAAGCGACTACATAAAATGTTTCGACCGCTTGTTTGATGTGGTTGACTACTTTGTAGTAAACGTTAGCTCTCCCAATACACCAGGTTTGCGCGCCTTGCAGGAAAAAGAGCCCTTAATGGAATTGCTGAATACTTTGCAGCAGCGCAATTTAAAAAACGGTATCAGTCGGCCTATCCTACTGAAGATAGCGCCCGATCTGACCAACGAACAGTTAGATGATATTGTGGAGATAGTGCAGCAAACAGGTATTGCAGGCATCATAGCTACTAATACCACCATCAGCAGGGAGGGCCTTACATCAAAAGATGTCCTGAAAAATGAAACCGGCGGATTAAGCGGGAAGCCATTAACACAACGTGCTACTGAAGTAATCAGCTACCTCGCAAAAAAATCTAACGGGACATTCCCTATCATCGGGGTAGGGGGCATACATTCACCGGAGGATGCACTCGAGAAATTAAAGGCAGGCGCATCGTTGATCCAGCTTTATACCGGGTTTATTTATGAAGGGCCAGGGTTGATAAAGAGGATCAATAAGAAGATAATTTCTGAACCATGATTCACTTGATTTCAGGATTGTCTTGATTTATGTAAAGTAATCATGGCCATCTTAAAATCCTAAAAATCATGGTTCAGACAAAAAATTACCCCATAAAAAAATCCCACAGGTGTAAAACCAGCAGGATTTAATATCATCAAACAAAAATATCCGGTCCGGATTATTTTGCAGCTGCTATACGCAAAGCCTCATTGTTTTTAACAATCTGGCTGTGTTTTGGTTCAGCGGAACGGCTTCCGGCTTCTAAATTGGTAGCCAGCTTCAAAAATTGTACTTCTAACCTCGAAGTAGTTTTGTTTTTCCTATCTTTTCTTTTTAAACGAGTAACGCCCATGGTGTTATTTTTTTAATGTTTTTTAATCTTGAGGTCGGGAGCGGATTCGAACCGCTGTAAAAGGTTTTGCAGACCTCTGCCTAGCCACTCGGCCACCCGACCAATTTTCAAGGTTGCAAAAATAGTAATTATTTATTGCCCGCCAACATTATTATACGATTTTCTGCTTATTTCTGAACAAAATAAAGCAGTCGCTATTCCGACATTTAGTGATTCGGCTTTCCCGGCACGTGGAATGGTGACAGTTTTAGTGATAAGCTGTTCAATTTCCGGTCGTACGCCGTTTCCTTCGTTACCAAAAACAATCAGTCCCTCGGCGCCAAAATCAGTGCGGTAAATGTTTTCACCGTTTAACATTGCGCCAAATATGGGTAGCCTTATTTGGGCCAAAACAGTGTTTAAATTTGTATAATGCACATTTATCCGCGATAGCGAACCCATACTGGCCTGCACCACTTTAGGGTTATAAGCATCAACCGTATCCTCTGAGCAAATAATATCGTGGATGCCAAACCAATCGGCTGTGCGTATAATGGTGCCCATATTGCCAGGGTCTTGTATGCCATCTAAAACTAAGGAGAACTTTTGTTTAAGTTTAGCGTTATTTAGCGGAGGCCACACGGGTATTTTAACAAGTGCTGCTATTTCCTGCGGGGTTTTTAAACTGCTGATCTTTTCCATGTCCGAAACAGAAATTTCAGATAAGTTTATTTTTTGGGATAATTTCAGCACTTTTGGGTTAAAGGAAGCTGTATGGTAGATCGCTTCAATGTGGTATGGGGAATTTATAAATTCAATAACTGATTTATAGCCCTCAACCAGGAATAAACCGTGTTCTGTACGATCTTTTTTGTGTTGTAAGGACTTTAGTAAACTGATTTGAGATTTTGAAAGCATATAATAAACCTGCTGGTTACAATCATACAATAATAGTCATTCTTCTGGTCATCCTGGTTTCCGGATGCAGTTTAACCCGCCGGCTTACAGGTAGTGAGTCGCTGGTGCGCAAAATAACCATAAAAGGCGTTGATAAAGAGTTTTCAGAAGCTGCCGCTAATTATGTAGATAAAGAACAACAACCCAATAATGTTATCAATTTGCAATTTTACTACCTGTTCAGCAAAAACGGGAAAAATGATATCGGTGAACCGCCCGCTATTTTAGACAGTAACCTTGTTGAGTTTTCGCGGACACAAATTGAGCGGTTTTTACAGAACAAGGGTTATTTAAAGGCAAAAGTTGCCGATTCAATAAAAATAAAGAATAAAAAGGCCGAGTTAATATTTACCGCAGTTGAAGGTCCGTTGTTCAGGATCAGAAAAATACAAGACAGTATCGGCGACAAGAACGTGCGAAACCTGTACCGGGTTAACCGTCCGCGGTTTTCGCATGTGCAGCCTGGCGGACGGTTTGATACAGATAGTTTGGCCTATGACCGGGATGAGTTTTACCAGATCATGAAACGAAACGGTTATTATGATTTTTACAGACAGTATATCAATTATAATTACGATTCAACTTTTATGAGCAGTGTGGTTGATCTGAAAATGATCATTGATAACCCTGTCGGGAAATCCTCGCACCCTGTTTATAAAATCAATAATACGCTGATCACCATCTCCAATAGTACAGGGCGTACCATTGGTAAGGCAGATACACTACAGGTTGACTCCCAATTCAGGTATGTTGATTTTTCACATAAGTTTGCGCCCCGTACCGTTATTGACTATGTTTTTCAGCGAAAAGGTCAGATTTATGATATTGACAGGCAAACCCTTACCACCTCGCGTTTGTCGGAGTTAAATATTTTCAGGAATGTACCCAATCCAACCTATGAAAAGCTTCCCGATAGCACTAATCGCTTGAATACCAAAATTGATATTGTTCCGCTGAAGCAAATGTCAGACAGGGTCGAGGGGGAGTTCCTGATCAATTCGGGCCAGTATGGCTATAATTTCGGTAATACCTTTACCGACCGGAACCTATTTAGAAATGCCGCCATATTTCAGGTTAAACTGAACTGGAGCGTTTTGTTTGACAATGCCAACAATGTCTCCAATCCAAATGGGATCGAAAACCAGGACCTGCGGGTAGGGGCAACCATTACCTATCCGCGTATTATTACGCCGTTTCATTTGCCGGTTTTGGGTAAATATGGTATTCCCCATACAACGTTTTCAACCAACTACCAGTTGTTTTTTGAGCAGGGCCTGGTGCAACGTACAAGCTTTGTCAACTCTATTACCTATGATTTTGCCGAAACAGCCAATAAACTGCATACTGTTACACCAATTGATATTGAGTTTTCGAAAGGCATCATTGACCCCATAGCGGAAAAAGAACTATTATCAAAAAACCTTTATGCTTACAGCTACCTCATAGGGCGCACCATATTTACATCCGGCAGCCAATATACTTTTCAGTACAATACAAATAAGCTCAGCGCTTATTCAAATTTCACTTATTTCCGGGGAAGTTTGGATGTTGGAGGCAATGCACTGGCCCTATTGAGTAACATATTTAATGCCCCAAGAGATACATCGGGAGCCCGGACGATTGCGGGCCGCGCATTTGCCCAATACGCAAAGGCAGAGGTCGACCTCCGTTTTTACCATAGTTTTGGAGGCGAGCGGCAGCTTATATTCCGTTTAAATCCTGGGTTAGGTGTACCTTACGGAAATAGTTCCGATTCGAAATGGATCTTTGAAAAAGAATTCTATACGGGGGGCTCCAATGATATGAGGGCCTGGCTGCCACGAACTTTAGGGCCGGGTAACTTTAACCGGGCCGCTTATTATGGAACCGGGCCAGGGGCCGATTCCCTGCGTACACGGGTAAAATACCTTGACCAGTTTGGCGAGGTAAAGATCATTTCTAATTTGGAGTACAGGTATAAGATATTGGACAATTTTTTTGGTTCGAAATTAAAAGGTGCTGTATTTGTTGATGCCGGAAATATCTGGCGCCTTTATGCCCAGCCAAACGGCCCCGCCGGTTTGCCTCCTAATGATCAGTTTAAGTTTAATAATATTTTACAATCGACCGCAATGGATATCGGCACGGGATTAAGGTTTGATCTTGCTTTCTTTGTATTCAGGCTCGATGCTGCTTTCAAATTTAAAGACCCCCAGTTTAGTGGCTCCAATCAATGGGTGCTCGTCAACCATATCGACGAACTTTTTCAAACCGGCCCGTTCAAACGAAATTATGCTGCTACAAATAGTGGTGACACGTATAGCTTTATGCAGCTGAACTTTGGTATCGGGATGCCGTTTTAGATGGGTTCATAGTTCATGGTTGATAGTTCATGGTAGCTACGCTCATTGTTTACTAATGCGGCGGTAGCCTCTAAAATATTCGGGCGCTTTTTGACTGATTATTTCGGAATTTTTATTGGAAATGGTTAAAAAATAAAGCCTCCTCACACTCGCTGTTCGGAGGCTTTAACCTAAACCTTATCACAATAGGCAAGCTAGAACTTGCCATATGAAGCGACAAATATATAGGTAAAATTCTGAATCTTAAAATTTTTTAAGTGTGGAAATGACACAATCAATTAACGTCAAATTAATAATCGCTTAATTTTTAAAGCTAATGCGGTTTTTGTTTTTTGGTATGATAAAATCATCCAAAAAATGGATAATAAATTCCATTTTATTTAATCGCCCTGATGGGCCAAAATGCGCCGGTTTTTAGGTTGCATTGGTTAGCTTAGTGTTTCCAACAGGCGTGGTATGAAAAATACAAAGGCCCCAACCAGGAAAAAGCTTTGGTGAGAAATTGCACCTTAGAGAAATTGAACCGATAATTTAGAGGCGGTTTGCCAAATAGTAGCTTACAGCGAGAAGGAGTTCTGTTTAAGAGTGCCCGGGATGTTACAAAACTTGCTCCGGGAAGATGTGGAGAAGACTTACGAAGTTTCGAAAACTTCGTAAGTCTGTTTGGTGAGTTTTTATTATAAATACGATTGCAGCAAATTTGCCTTTGAGTTATGCCTCAGGCGCATCAGTGCTTTATCTTTTATCTGACGCACACGTTCGCGGGTTAGGCTGAACTTTTCGCCGATTTCTTCTAATGAATGAGCCGAGGAACTGCCAAGGCCGAAAAATAATACAATAACCTGCCTGTCGCGTTCAGCAAGGATGCTTAGCGAGCGGGTGATCTCCTGTGACAGGGAATCGATCATCAGGTGGCTGTCAGTAGCTGAATCTGAACTTTGTAAAACATCAAGCAGGGTATTTTCTTCGCCGGTAATAAAAGGCGCGTCAACGGATACCTGGCGGCCCGAGTTCGACAATGAATCGGATACTTTCTCTACAGACATTTCAAGATCTTCGGCCAACTCTTCAGGAGTAGGCTGGCGCTCCAGGTGCTGCTCCAGTTTCGAGGCTGATTTATGCAATTTGCTTAACGAACCTATCTGGTTAAGGGGCAAACGTACAATACGGCTTTGTTCAGCAACAGCCGATAATATCGACTGGCGGATCCACCATACAGCATAAGAGATAAACTTAAAGCCTTTGGTTTCATCAAAACGTTTGGCAGCTTTTATCAATCCCAGGTTACCTTCATTAATAAGGTCGCCCAAAGTAAGGCCCTGGCTTTGGTATTGCTTGGCAACCGATACCACAAACCTAAGGTTGGTTTTGGTTAACCGTTCCAAAGCAGCCTGGTCGCCTTCGCGTATTTTTTGGGCAAGTATCACTTCTTCCTGTGCGGTAATCAGGTCAACTTTTCCAATTTCATGTAAATACTTTTCAAGCGATTGCGATTCGCGGTTGGTAATGGATTGGGTTATTTTTAATTGTCTCATTTTAATGAATAAAGGGCCCGGAAATAACCAATTGAAGACTTATCAACCGGACAACCAGGGTGGAAAAATATTAAATTATCAATTATAGCTTTTCAACATAACTTATTATCAGGCATAATGTTTGATGTTGAACATCCAGCCGCAAATGTTTTGTGCGGCAAATAATGGGAGAGGTTAATCTTTTTGCTTTTTTGATCTGCAAAGATACTATTTTAATTGTAACGCGGATGTAAAAAAGTTGAGAGATTTGGGGTGGTGATTAGTGGTTGGAGTTTAGAGATTAGTTTAAAATGTCCGGAAGGATTTTGTTTATGGTTCATATGCTGCAAAAAAAATCAATGACCCTTTGATCGGATTGTATCAAATATAGCAAATTTTGCCCAGATTGACAAATAGGGAGGATATAAATACTCCTCCACTATTTGTCCACCTGGCATTGCGGGGAACGAAGCAACCGCTACACTTGCTAATCAATGCACCTGTTTTACGCCCTTGTTGCGCGTTGTCACCAACAAGTACCGAAAACGTTCCTGATTGTTGAAGAAAAACCAACAATGGGTAAAAAAGTATTCTTTAGAATGTTTTTTTACTCAAAGTATTTAAACTCGTCCACTAACAACCTGTAAATTTCCTTTTTTACGTTTTTTGTAAGTTTGGTGATTTCTGTGAAAATATCTTGTAAATCTGCCAGCCCTTCTTGCTCGGCATATTTTTTTATTTGAATTAGACCACTGTAGGGGGTTAAAAAATCAGGATAATCGAAATATTTGAAATATGGTTCATCTTGCAGGCCCACATTTGTCATGTATTGACCCTTGCAGTAATTCAGGTTCCAATGGCGGTAAAGGTCTTTTATCTTACTAACTAATAAATAAGCAGCATCGGGTGCTTCTACAATTTCGGCGTCAAGCGTTGTGCTCCAAAAACTTTCTTTATTTGCAGGGCAAAGCGGATTATCGACAAATACTTCAGGTACCCCGACTATCGGGTTGTCTGCTTCGAACTTTGTAACCACACAGCGGTTTTCCGCAAGCACAAAAGCGAAGCAGAGCGAATACCAGTATGCTTCCAAATTGCTTTTTATTTGAGGAGGCCATATATCGTATTGGTTGGCCCAAACCGGGTAAACCCCGTTTAATGCTTTTGTAATAGCGAACCAAGAAATGATCTTTCTTGCGGAATTTATATCAAAAGCGGCATAACCGTACTTATCAGGCGGGCCATTAAAGGCTTTTGTTTTATTTATGTCTTTTATTGTATTATCTAATCTAAACCAAATTGCTTTTTCTGAGTCGATAAATCTATATTTGTCACCAGCTTTGACTCTTACAGGGGTTGCATCATCCATGAATCCAATAATTGAGGAATTGGAAATACCATAAGTCTTTTTATTACTTCTTCTTTCGTCTTTTAAAGCAAGCCCTCCGTAAATTGTTTTTGACTCTATTTCTGCTTTTGTGGTATCCCGTTTAAAATCATACATCTTTTGTCCGGACCATTCCTTGATACTGCCGTTGTTATTATTAAGTTTTACTGCATATGTACCTCGCAACACAATTTTTAAATCAGCTTCTACTTTTTCATCTTCTTGATTCCAATTAATGTTTAAATCCGGTCGGCTCAAATTGGTTAAATCAGCAACTATTACGGAGTTATCATTTTCAGCTTCATTGGGCTCATACATCCAAATAGTAAATGCAAGGGGCCATTTTCCGTCGAGTTTAAACCATTCGTTACTAGTTACTATAAAACCGCTATGGTATTTAAAATGCTGGTCCCAAATTTGCCTGAACGCTGCATAGGTTGGTCGTGGAATGAGCCACGAGGTTGGGGTAAATATCATCACCACTGGGCTTAATGCAGCATTTTCGCTGTGTTGTACCTTCGCCATTTCCAATATCTGGCCAAGGAAGGCGAGATAACGCTCCTTTCCGGCATCTTCGCCCGTTAAAGCCAAAATAGCGGGATCGATGTGGTAATGGGATTCGGTTTTGTCACGTACGTTCTGGTTTTCGTCGGTATTTTTATACGGCGGGTTTAACAGAAAAGCAAGTGGCTTATCAAGGTTTATATTTTTAAGTTTTAATTCTTTTTTTAATTCGGCCAGGTAATCGGCTGCCGGATGATCGATAAAATTTAAGCCTTTATTCTCGGACGTTTTTGGTATAATGGTAAAACCCGATTCGATATGAAAGGGGTCGGCGTTCATCCTTCGCTCAATGGTTCGCAGCAAATCGGGCTGCAATTCGGATACTATTTTGTGCTTCAGCTTCCCGCGCCAACTGCTTACCAGGTTGCCGGAACCACCGGCAGGATCGAACACAATATAATCTTCGTTTATATTGCCAGGGAAATGATGTTTTGCAAACCACAAGGCGAACTTGCTTAAATTGCGATCCGTAAAAAATATACCATGCTGTTTTACATACTCCGGGTCGATTGTCGCCATCACCTCATCAAAACGGCTGAAATAATAATCGACGGTTAAGCCGCTGCCCTCATTGGTAAACACATAATGGGTTTCGATGAATTTTTTAAAATCCTTTTCGTGTTTTGGGGCAATTACAACCACCTCACTCATTCTGTTGCCCTTAAACCCTATAACGCTCATTTTCCCCGTTTCATTTTCGGCAACGGTAGACGAAATGTCCCAATAAGGAACTATGGCATAAAAGGCATGTACCGCATCAATCGGGTTGGCAAAAAACGGCTTCATCAACTCGATTGTATCGATAAAATTGTGTGTATTTATTTGTAGCCTGTCAGATTCGAGGTTTCTCAGTCTATTTAGTATTTCAAAAGACTCGGTAGTTAAGTTCCGTGCTCCGGCGAATATGTCACCTTCAAGGTCCCTTGGCTCCAGCCAGTAAAATGCTGCCTCTTTAATTTCTACCTTGCATGCATTGTTGGTTTTTCTGGCATTTTCTTTCCCGATTACATTGGGCGCAACCTGGGCATTAGCAGTATGGGCTAAAATAGTTGCGTATTCAGGTAACTTATCCAGTTTCCAGATAGCTACAAACTTATGAGCAACCACAATGATGGTATTATAGGTTAGCCCGAACTTTTTGTGGTAATGCAACGCCTGGTAAAAACCTTCGAGCCATTGAGAAAAGTCTGTTTTCGATTCAACAATTAGCTGGCCTTCAACATAGATGTCAGCTCCCTTTGCATCATTTTCAATTTTAATCTTTTCCTTAAACAGTTTAGTAAAAAGAGGATATAAATTATGCTGACGTGATTTTTCGCTACTCCCGCTTCTAAGGTATTCTCTGAACTTATCTAATTCCTCGCTTGGTACTTGTTTAGCCATGAAAATAATTCAAAAAAAAATGGTCTAAGGTTTTGCAACTATAGGTTTTATGCGCAAGGTAACAATTGTAATTAAAATTAGTTGACTATTTGTCATTTTCCTTGTCTGGTGCTATGCAATATTTGGCTCTAAGGTCACGAGCTTTTGCGCTTCATCGCGCCAGGTTGATATAGATGAAGGCCTGCCTCTATGTACTTAGTAGCTTTTTCAAGATTGAGGAAAATTACTCGCTGCTCAAAGCCCCTACAATTCAATCCCTTTCAATTTCTTATAAAGTTTCATTGCATATCCATCAGTCATCCTTGAAACAAAATCGGAGCATATAAGAAGTTTTTTATAAACAGAAACATTGGCTGATTTTATTGGTTCAGCAAACTGACCGGCCATTTTTAATAGCAGCCGTACATTTTGTGGATCTTTTATCTGGCCAGTTTTTTCGAACTCGACAATTATATCTGTGAATTTTTCTAATAAACCACCCAATACCTCAAAACCGGCGAGTTCAATATCAATTACAGAAGAATGAGCAAAATATTTAGCCTTGGATAACTTTTTAATAGCCTCTAAATCATTGGTTGAAGGAATACAATCTGGTAGTTCCTTGTCAAATTTCCCAATCATAATATCTTCATACTTGTCCTTGAATAAAGTAAAACATTCGTAAAGAAGTGAATTTAGTGCCTTCGCCCTTAATGCACCTATTCGCTCATCTTTATTAATTATATTGCTCCAATCTTCAGTATTACATCTTTTATCTTCTGTTCTTTTTACAATTGAATGCAAATATTGCTCGGCGTCACTGTCGCTAATATAACCAAGTTTATGGCCGTCCTCAAAATCAATCACCGCGTAGGTTAAAGAATCGGCAGCTTCCAGTAGAAAAGATAGGGGATGTCGACACCAAGCTGGATTGTTGTTGGAATCAGTTATTTTGATTAAGCCCAATTGCTCTGCAATTTCGGTAAAAACACATTTTTCTTCCTGAAAAAAGCCAAATTTCGACTGAGATTTTCGGTCTTCAGCAAATTTTCCTAAATTATTATATTCGCTCGTTTTTGAGCCAGTCGGATATTTGGAATAAGTCCCTAAGGTTGAATAGGTTAATTGCAGTCCACCTGAACGACCGGAGGAATGGTCGTTTGCTAATATTCTAAGGCCTGCAGCATTTCCTTCAAATTTTGTAAGATCTAACCTTTCTTCTTCGGTCAGTTTCCCGGCTATTTGTATATTATCATCAAAGAATTTTTTGTAAAATTTACCAATGGCCTTTTCTCCGGTGTGGCCAAATGGAGGATTACCGATATCGTGTGCAAGACAGGCAGCTGCAACAATATTTCCAAAATCCTCTTTTGTTACGCCTTTCAAGTTTTCTTGTTTAATTACGAATTTACCTACCAAATTGCCGAGTGATCTGCCTAAGCTTGCCACTTCTAAACTGTGAGTTAGCCGCGATCTAACATAGTCGCTTTGCGGCAAAGGCATAACTTGAGTCTTATCTTGTAAACGCCTGAAAGCAGAACAAAATATTATTCTGTCAATATCTCTCTGATATTCCGAGCGGGCATCAAAATCTGTTTCTTCGTATTTTTTTACGTTAAGGCGATTAGGAGATAATAATTTACTCCATTCTAATTTACTCATAATGTGCTTAGGTGATCTAATTTGTCAAATGTCAACTAAATTTAATTGATTATCAACCCGTTAAAACACCCTATTTTCGCCACCATGCATTTACAAGTTCAGACACATAGACAGAGGATTACCTTACAGATTTTGCAGATTCGCGAAGGGTAGCCGCCTGACGAGGCATGAAATAATAAGGAATTTATTTTCTACAAACGTTTTGCCCCTACTGGGCAAGAGGATTATGCTAAGGGGAAAATGTAATTCCCCGCGTTAGGGATAGAAACGGATACCGGCCTCGCGCCTAAGGCCTGCGCAGTATGAGTGGATAGCCCGGCCCGGTTCTATCACCGGGCAACGCCCAAATTATCAAATACAGTCTTGTGCTTGCCAACAGATCACGGCAGGCTCAATGGCGTACAATGCAGGGTGGCTAATCCCCGGCTCAAAAACGGTCCATGTTGTTGGTGACAACACCAAACAACGGCGGAACAGTCCATGTCGGCGGTGACAACACCAGCAACGGCGAAAACCAACGGCGGAATAACGGCTAATCCCCGGCTCAAAAACAGTCCATGTTGTTGGTGACAACACCAAACAACGGCTGAAGAAATCAACCTGCAGACGCCGCTAAAAAATCCCCTTCAGTCCGTCGATAATACTTTGGAAAAACGTTGGGATGCTCAAGCCGCTGTGGTAGTTAAAATATACAAAAATGCAGAAGATGATGACGGCGATAATGATAAACCGTTTAAACATATAGGCCAGTAAAAACAAGCCGCAGGGAATGGCTAAAAGCAACACCCAGCTGATGTGGTAGGGGCTGAGCTTATCGTCGTTTTTGTAAACATAATACAGGATAGAATGAGTGCCGCTGTCGTTTTGGTGCCTGACGTATAAAAAGGTGCTGCGTTCAATCTTATGCCTGTAAAAGGCTGTGCCTTTGTCGAAATGCAGTGTATCCTGGAAACCGTTGATGGTAAAACTGAATGTACCATTTACATTTTCCTGAACGTTGCTGGCAGTGTCGGTGGCAACGATAGCAACTTCGTCCTTTGCAAAGGGGTTTTCCTTGATCACAAAATGATTGATGGCCACGGTAATGGTATCGGCAAAAACAAACGTTGCCGGGGCGCACAGTAAGCAAAGGATAATGAATATTTTCTTCATGACAGATAAGGCCTGTAAAGCCGCTATAAATTTAATGAAATATTACTTATGTGAACGGTTGACCGGGAGAATAGTTTTTCCGGCCTGCATCTTAATTCACAGATCATTATTCATATAACCATGTAAAAAAGTATTTTTGCCACAAATAAACCCAGCTGATGTTTTTTGTACTTTCAAAACTCCTTGTAATATTTATTTTCCCGCTCACCTGGGTATTCAGTCTTTTAATTGTTGCTATAGTCAGCAAAGATCAAAAAACAAAACGCCGGTTTTTAATTTTATCGCTTGTGGTATTATGGTTGTTTTCCAATTCATTTTTACTTGATCAATTTGCAAAATGCTGGGATATTCAACCTGTTCCCTTAAAACCCGCGGGGACATACAGCTGCGCCATTGTTTTAGGAGGTTTTACATCGGAAGATGCTGCTGGTCATGGTTTTTTTAATGCCATGTCCGACAGGTTTATACAGGGACTTAAACTGATCAGCACCGGCAAGGTTACGCATATTCTTATTGCAAGCGGCAACGGCAACCTGGTACATGATAACTTTGCCGAAGCTGATTGGGTTAAAACCCAGCTGCAGCAATTTAAAATACCCGACAGCTGCATTTTGATTGAAAATAAGAGCCGTAATACCATTGAAAATGCCGCCTTTTCAAAATCGCTGTTAAAAGACCACCATTTGCAGCCGCCCTATTTACTGGTAACATCCACATTTCATATGCGGCGTTCGCTTGGTATTTTTAAAGCAACAGGCATCGACGTGATCCCTTATCCCTGTAATTTTATAGCGGGAAAAAGTAATTTTTCATTCAGTTCCCTGCTCCCCGATGCGGAGACATTGCTTAAATGGAATATTTATATCAAAGAAGTAATAGGAGCGGGGGTTAACTGGTTCCGGTAACGGCTTGTTTACAATGCTATCGGATTTTAACCACCACTTTCATTTCCACATTATTTAGTATTTTGGCAGCGCGCGAATTTATATTTATAAAATAGCTTGCAAATCGGGGAAACCAGATCAGTACTCAACAAACAAAAAACATGACTTATTGCTTAGGAATTAAGGTTAAAGAAGGCTTACTGGCGATTGCCGATACCCGTATCACATCGGGGACCGAAATTACCGTTAAAAAGAAAATAACGATTGAACAAAAGGATCATTTTTCCTTATTTATCATGACCAGTGGTCTTCGCTCTGTGAGGGATAAAGCGGTAATTTACTTTAATGAGTTGTTGGAAACCACGGAATACAATAAGCTTTATAAAGCAGTGAATGCCTTTGGCGAACAGATGAAACGGGTGGCCAAAGAAGATAAGGAATCGCTTGAAAAAGCAGGCTTTAAATTTGACCTGAATACGATAATAGGGGGGCAACTGAAGGATGACGACGAGCATAAACTGTTCCTTTTATACCCCGAAGGAAATTGGGTGGAGCTGGGGCAGGGAGCGCCTTACGTAATTATAGGTAACTCAGGGCACGGAAAGGCCATATTAAACCGTATATTAGATGAAAATTCAAGTTTGAAGCTGGCGCTTAAAACGGGGTTCCTTTCTTTCGACTCAACAAGGGTGAGCGCCAATAATGTTGATTTTCCGATTGATGTGGCCATTTACCGGAAAGATAGTTTTAATATTATTGAAAAGCGCTACGAGAAAAAAGACCTGGAATATATCTCGACCCAATGGGCCGAAGAACTGAAAGCCGCCCTCGAACACATTTCTGAAGATTGGATGGATGAGGCTTTTGACGGATTGGATTAGGTTATGAAAGGTTGTAATAAGTTGTAGTGGTTGCAGTTGCTGTAGCAAGAGGGACGAATCACTACCGTTAATAACTCGTACAACCCTTTACAACTTCTTATAACCTTTACAACCTTTACAACCCTTACAACATTTACAACCCTTACAACCAACATGAAATTCAACATCCTCACTGAAATGGAATATACGGCCCGAACGGCGGGGACTATTATTTTAAACGTTCATGCCTTGGGGACACCTCACCAAACCGTGCTTAATGAAAACTTTTCTATTGACCCATATATAGCGTTTGAAGAATTACTGTCGGCGCAAAATGAAAAGCGGCTGATCAGGTTTGAGATCCCGGAGACAGGTTCAATAAAGGTAACTTATAAAGCCACAATCAATAATTTTTGCGAAATAAAGGATTATACCAGAGTGGAAGAAATTCCTGTTGCCCGGATGGATACAGTGGTTTTGCCCTATCTTTATCCGAGCAGGTATTGCCAGTCTGACAAGCTGTACCGCCTGGCAAATAACCTTTTCGGCCATATTATGAACCCTTTCGAAAAAGTTGCAACGCTTACCAATTGGATCTATAAAAATGTGGAGTACATCAGCGGGCAAACCAATGCACAAACCTCGGCTTATGATACCGTAACCGCCCAAACCGGGGTTTGCCGCGATTTCGCTCATTTAGGCATAGCCCTTTGCCGTGCTTTAACTATTCCGGCCCGCTATTTTACCGGTTATGCATGGCAGTTAAAACCAGCCGATTTCCACGCATGCTTTGAAGCATATTTGGGCGACCAATGGGTGTTGTTTGATGCAACAAAGCTTGTTCCGCTCAATGGCATGGTTAAGATAGCTTCGGGCCGCGATGCAGCAGATACCGCCATCGCCAATATTTTCGGGGATGTAACTTTTACGTCGATGCTGGTAAGTTGTGAATTGGTTGATGAAGGGTTTGTGCCCTTTTTCTACGAAGAGCCCCTGTTACGGGGCATTTCATACGCTTAACCAATTAAGCAGGCAGATATTGGAGATCAGTATAATATTTGAGACGTCGCGGGCAGATTCGAACTGCCGTTTGGGGTTTTGCAGACTCCCACCTATCCTCTCGGTCACGCGACTTTATAAAAAAAACTATTTAATCAATATCCGACCGAGGGGTAATTTATCTTTCTCCGGATGAACGGAGCAGGAGTTAGCACCTTTTTTTAAGTCTGAAGTCGAAAGTCGTTAGTCTTAAGTCAGAAAAATTAAATTCTGACTTTGAACTTAGAACTCAAGACTTTCGACTTAACACAGGTTGCTAAGACGTCAAAGGGCCTTTCCCTCAATCTTTCTGGATAAGTACATATAAAGAACGATTTGTTGATACAAAGATATGTATTAAAACGATAATTCCTATAGATATAATAGAATTTAAATAGAAATAACTTTCAATTGATTGATTATTAGGGTAGTAATTTCGTGTTCGGGCGTATATTAACTTTTTAAATCTGTCAAGGCCAATTTACCATGCCGCTTCTAAAGGCAAGCAGCGTCCCATCCCCGGCAATATCCAGCGCCAAATAACAATATTCTCCTAAAACTTTTTGAAATACATCTCCGTAAATTAACCAGACTTGCGCCCGGTCCAAAACTATCAAATTGGCAATATTTTGACCATAATACTATTTTAGTCAGATGGTAAAATTTTACAATTTTGTGAATTTTGAATTAGATTATTTATTTTAGTTTGTATTTGTAATTGAAACGTTACCGATTTATTAGCGATCTCCATCTTATCTACATGAGAAAAAAGATATTGTTTATAACAGGTTCGATGAATCAGACCTGGCAAATGCACGAAATAGCGAAACACCTGCAGGATTATGATTGCTGGTTCAGTCAGTTTTTCACCGATTCCCCGGTTTATAATTTCCTGATCAATCACACCCCCCTCGCTAAAAAAACGATATTTTCGGGCCAGTTTAAAGAAAACTCCGAAAAATATTTAATGGCCAACAAACTCCAGATAGACTACCAGGCTAAAAAGAATAAATATGATTTGGTGGTTTATTGCTCTGACATGCATATCCCTAAGCGTTTGCGCGATACCAAACTGGTATGGGTACAGGAAGGCATGACGGATAAATTCACGCTGCTGAGCCGTATCGTGAAAACACTGAACCTGCCTTATGTATTAAGCGGGGGCACAGCTTTAAACGGGTCATCAAATATTTGTGATATTTATTGTGCCGGGTCGGAAGGGTATAAGCAGCAATTCATCAAACTGGGTACCGACCCCGATAAGATAGTTGTTACCGGCATCCCTAATTACGATAACATTGCAAAGTTCAGGGATAACGATTTTCCTTATAAGGACTATGTGATGGTGGCCACTACAGATATGCGCGAAACTTTCAGGATGGAAAACCGGCCTGCATTTATCAAAAAAGCAGTAAAAATAGCCAACGGTCGTAAACTCCTTTTTAAACTGCATCCTAACGAGAAATTTGAACGCGCGGAAGCTGAGATCAGGAAATACGCTCCTGCTGGCACGCTAATTTACCGCACAGGGAATACAAACCACATGATTGCCAATTGCAGCGAACTTATAACACAGTACTCAACCGTGGTATATGTTGGCATGGCCCTCGGTAAAAAAGTACATTCTTATTTCAACATCGAGGACTTACAACGCCTGGCGCCTTTACAAAATGGCGGGGTGTCAGCTGCGGACATCTCCGGTATTTGCCGGAATATTTTAAACCCTCTTACAAAAGAAGTGTACAATGCCGATTATTACGATATGGAACAAAAGAGCGCTTAGAGGTTAAGTCGAAAGTCTTTAGCCGAAAGTCTTTAGTCAATTTTTTGCTTCCTGATTCAGCTGGGGGGCGAGAGTCGGGAGTCAAGAAAAAAGTTGCCCGCAGTCATTGACGGCCGTCTCTTTTTGTCTTGGCTCTTGACTTCAGACTATAGACTCCGGACTTCAGACTTTCCCCAATAACTATTCCTCGCTGCCGTTATCTCTTAGCCTGATATAATCATCCAGCGTATGTGCTTTAGTCCCCTTGTCTCTCATCTTTTTAATAAACCCTGCATTTACGCCATGGTCAACCAGTTCCTGTGCTTTTTCTAAGGTGAGATCCTTAAACCCTAATGCAGTAATGCTTCTGATGAAATTGGTGTTTACGCCATGATCAATCAATTCTTCGGCCTTGTCGGGTGTAATTCCGGTATAGCCCATTTTTTGCATACTATTTATGAATTCGGGATTTACACCATGGTCCCTCAATTCCTGCGCCTTATCAAGGGTAAGGTCCTTATAGCCCATGTTTTTAATTGCCGAAATAAACTCCGGATTCACGCCGTGGTCTCTTAAATCAATAGCCTTATCAAGTGTGATACTTCCGTATCCCATTTTTTGGATGCTTGTAATAAATTCAGGACTAACGCCATGATCACGCAGCTCCAATGCCTTGTCTAAGGGGATGTTTTCCTTATAGCCCATCTGGTGAAAACTGTTTACAAAACGGGCATTTACACCAAGCTCCCTTAACTCAACTATTTTGCTGAGCGATGGATGTCCGTAGCTTTCTGTTTTAAAAAGACCAAAATAATCTTCCATCACCTTGCGGTTCAGGTCTTGCTGGGCAAGGTCTTTTAAATTTTCGTTAGAAACTGTGGCATATCCATTTTCTTTCAAAAATTCGAAATAGCTTTTGTTGATATCGGTAAAGAAAATATCCAGCATTAATTGTTTGTCAAGTGCTGAATATCCTTTTTGCTCCAGGTAAGTTTTAAAATCAGGGTTTTCAGCAAACGAATAAAATCCATGTCCTTTGCCGCCTTCAAATTCGCCTTTAAAGGTTACAGTTCCGGCTTCCCGGCTTACTTTAAAGGTGCCTTCATTGGCTCCTGGGAGCGTTCCAAGCTCTGATAATAAAAACGAGCGCCCGGTATTCCAGTCCTCACCGGTAAAATCAATATAAACCTTTTCGTCTTCAACATAGGCAACCCAGGTACCGGGCACATGGCTCCCGCCAAAATTCGACTGGCCATTCTCATGACGATGCACCGATTTAACCTTAACTTTCTGCTGCGATTGGGCGGTAATTGTACACGCTGCCAAAAGCAGTAAAACCCAAAATTCCTTAACTAATATTTTTTTCATGATGTTTTTATATGACTTATGAATTTGTTTGAACCTGAAAAACTTGTCATTGCGAGGCACGAAGCAATCGCAAACTATGCATAAGCGCCATGTAAAGTTCGCGATTGCTTCGTGCCTCGCAATGACAGTTCATTATTCACTTTTATTAAAAGCGCTTTTCAACCGCATGTATTTCCTGATATCTGTCGATTTAAAACCTTTTTGCTGCATGGCAGCCACATATTCTGGCGTAACGCCGGTTGATTTTAATGCAGGCAGTTCATTTAAAGGAATATCGGTAAAGCCCAGCTTTTTGAAACCGTTAACATAGTCGGGGGTTATATTTAATGATTTTAAAGAGATCATATTATGAACGGCAATGTCCTTGTAACCAATGTCCTCAAACCCTTTTATGTAATCGGGGGTGATGTTTTGCGATTTTAGCGCTACTAGGTCGTGAACGGCGATGTTTTTGAAACCTGCTGCTTCAAAGCTTTTTATATAAGCGCCATCAACATTCATGGATTTTAGCAAGATGAGGTCGTGAACAGCAATATCTTCATAACCCAGGTCCATAAATCCTTTCACAAATTCAGGCGTAATGTCCATTGATTTCATGGCAGTTAGCTGGTTATAAGGGATATTGTCGTAACCAACCGCCTTAAATGAATTTACATAAGCGGCATCAATATGCATTGATTTATAGGCAACCAGTTGGTGGGCTGGAGGCAGCTCTTCTACGCCGTTTTCATTTTTTTGCTTACGCAGACTTTTTATATAATCGCCGGTAATCTCCTGTGATTTAAAAGCGACCAGCTGATTAAAACTGATATCCTTATAGCCCGCATTGCGGATCTCCTGCACATATTCTTCCGTGATGTGCATTGATTTGCCCGCTACCAGGTTGTTGGGCGTTATTTCGCTAAAGCCATTTGCTTTCCACATCTTTATATAAGGCTCATCAACTTTAAGGGCAGCCATAGCTACAAGGTGGTTCCTGGTGATACCGCTGTAGCCATTCCTGATCACCATTTCAACATAGCTCTTTTTTAAATCGACCATAAAATAAGAGAAAGCATCGCGGTCTTCCACGTCGGCTACGCCCTGGCTTTTTAAAAAATCACTGAACGATTTATCGGCAGTAAATTTGTAATGGCCATAACCCAGGTCTCCGTCAAATTTGCCGGTGAATACCATGGTGCCTGATTCTCTTTTTAATGAGAATTCACTTTTTTCTTTTGGAAGATTCGGGAAATCACTCAGTGAGAAATCCGAATTGCTCGACCAGTTGTGCTCATCATCATCGCCTCTGAATTCTATCCTGATTCTATCGCCTTTTATTTCGGCAAACCAGCTGCCTTCGCTTCTATCACCCCGAACACCACTAACATCCACATCAACGTCAACTTCCGGGGTTACCACGGGATTGACAATGGGGTTAACATTTGCATTAACTTCCGCACTAATAATCGGGTTAATGGTTGCATTTACAATCGGGTTAACCGTTGCATTTACGGTTGCATTTACAATCGGATTAACCGTTGCGGTAACAAATGGGTTAACCATTGCATTTACAGAAGTGGTAACAATGGGGTTAACGGTTGGATTTACTACCGGTTGCACATTTGTATTCACTACAGGGTTTACCACTACCTGGCTGTACGCCGGGCAAACAAGGGCGCCCATCAGGGGCAGCAGGAAGAAATACTTCCAACTACGGGTATTTAGTTTTTTTGATTTCATAATGATTGTTTTTTTGTTTAAACTACAGATGCGTTGATTTACAATTGTTTATGAGAATTTTTTAATTAAATTTTTTGTATAGCATTCCACTGAGGTAATTAAAACTGCATTAAATTGCCATCAGCTCTTAACTAAACCTTGCTTTATTTGTCACTGTCGCCGAAGGCGTTTTTCAATTGAATATATTTATTAAGGTTTTGCGATTTGAATCCCTTATCTCTCATTTGTGAAACATATTCTGCCGTTACACCTGTTGCCTTTAATGAAGTGGCGTCACGTAAGGATATATCGGTAAAACCTATTTTTTTGAAGCTTTCGATAAAATCAGGTGTAATGCCCATGGCCTTTAACCTGGAGAATTCGTGGATGGAAACATCTTTATAGCCTGCATCCTGGAAGCTTTTAATATACTCCGGGCTGACACCCAGTGCTTTTAAACTGGTTAATTGGTGAATATCAATATTTTTATAGCCAACACTTTCGTAGCTTTTTGCAAACTCTGGGCTAACTCCCAGAGATTTTAGCGAAACCAGTTCATTTGCCGAAATATTATCATAACCGGCAGCTTTAAAGTTTTGAACGAATTCGGGAGTTACACCCACGGCTTTCATGCTTACCAACTCATGTGCAGGGATGTTTTTATAGCCAAGCGCAGCAAAACCTTTTGCAAATTCGGGTGTGGCGCCAACTGATTTAAGTGAAACCAGGTCATGGGCGCTTACATTTGCGTAACCGGAATTTTTTAAACTGGCCGCAAACTCGGGCGTAACGCCAACCGACTTCATGCCGGTGAGTTCATGCTCCGGGATGTTTTTATAACCCAGGGCAGCCATGCTTTTTATATACTCCGGCGTTACACCAACTGATTTTAAGGACACCAGTTCATGCGGCGGAATATTTGTATAGCCCGCAACCTTTAATTCCTGGATGTACTGAGGGGTTACGCCGACAGCTTTCATATTGGTGAGTTCTTTCAACGTAATATCCGGATAGCCCTCTTTTTGAATAGCATTGATGTAAGTGGATGCTACATTCATCGCTTTTACCGACACAACTTCTTCGGCAGGCATCGTATCCGTATTTGCCTTTTGAATTTTGCCGTTTTTTGTGACATTAGCCCCGTGCAAGCCTGCTATAAATTTGGCGTTAACGCCGGTTGCTTTAAAGCTTTGTAATTGATCGAAGGTAACATGCGTATAGCCTGCTTTGCGGATCTCGTTAACATAGTCGGCAGTTATTCCCAAAGCTTTCCCGGCTACCAGTTGGTTGGCGGTTAGGTTGGTATAGCCCGTTGCCTTCCAAAAACGGATATAAGCCTCATCCACTTTAAGCGCGCCCATGGAGATAAGGTCGCTTCTTGACAAGCCTTTGTACCCGTTATTCTCAAGCATCATGATATAAGCTTTGTTGATGTTGAACATAAAGAATGCAAAGTCGTCGCCTTCTTCAATGTTGCTTATGCCATACTGACCAAGCATGATATTGAACTGATGATCGGCAGTAAATTTATAATGCCCGTACCCATCATTGCCATCAAATTTACCGTTAAAAAGGATGGTGCCGGCTTCCCTTTTGATAGTGAAATCCGCTTTTTTATCTCTCGGGACAGCTGAAAGTTCACTAAGTTTAAAATCCGAGTTGCTCGACCAGTTATGATCATCGTCATCGTTTTTAAATTCAATACGTACTTTATCAGTTTTTATATTGGCAAACCAGGAGCCCTCGGTTTGATCAGCCTTAAAATTGAAATTAAAGTTTGGCTTAACTACGGGGTTAACCTTAACAAAGGCTTTTACATTAATCGCGGCATTTGCAGAAGTCTCGCTGTAGGCCGCCGGACTATTTAACGCGCAGGCCAAAATACCCAGCAGAGGAACCAGAAAAAAGTACTTCCACATGATATGGATGTTAGATTTTTTGGCGTTCATCATTAAAATTCGTCTTTTTAATAGTGACTGGTTGTAATTGGTGGTGATACCGAGCGAGAGGTGAGGGGCAGATACCTTTAAAAGGCTCATCTGGTAGCTTGATCTTTCAACATCCTGATGCTCAAGTACAGCATCATCCGTCAAAAATTCAAGGTTGTTTTCCACTTCCTTGCGGTAAAGCCAGGCAAAGGGGTTAAACCATTGCAATACCAGCATCAGCTCGGCAACAAGGATATCAAAGCTATGGCGCTGTTCAATATGCACTTTTTCGTGCAGCAAAATTTGGCTGTAGGTTTCCCAATCATATTTTTCGGGGTTGATAAAAATATTATTACCGAAAGAACATGGCGCTTTATCGCCGGTAAGTTCAACAATGCGGAATTTACCATCCCTTATGGCTGGTTTTGAATATGCCTGGAAAAGCAATACTACCACCTGCAATAAAAGGTTAAGGCCAAAAGCCGCAACACCTATCCAGTACAAATAAAACATCCATTTAAATATAGTTTGTATCTCGGGCGCAGCAGGCTCAGTTGCTTGAACCGGGTTATGCAAAGTTTCTGCAGGTGCAGCTTTAACCGGTGTTTGTTTTGTCTCCCCAACAGCATTAACGGCTTTATTTTGCGGCAAATTGGCAACCGGCTGAGAAACCACGAATGGCTGATCCTGCACTTCGGTTGGTTTGGCAGCGGTCCTTAGTGCCCACTGCTGCGGTATGGGTATCAGCGGCAATACAAAGGAAAGCGCCAGGCAAAAAACCAGTATGATCCGGTTTAAGCGGTAAAAGGTTTCCTTTTGCAGCAATAATTTGTAAAACAAAAGGCAAACCGATATAAGCAGGGCAACGTGCAAAATATAAGGTATCATTTCTTTTGCGATTTAATTAGCGTTACTATTTCATTTAATTCTTCTTCAGAGATCTTTTGTTCTTTGGCAAAAAACATGAGCATGTTTGGGTAGGAGTTGTCGAAATACTGGTTAACGATATCCGTCATGGCATGTTTTTGATATTGCTCTTTTGATATGACAGGGAAATAACGGAAAACGTTACCAATACATTGATGTCCTAAAAATCCCTTGTCTTCCAAAATCTTTACCATAGTGGCTATAGTATTATAGTGCGGCTTGGGATCAGGCATTTCCTGGATGATCTCTTTGATAAAGGCATTTTCCAAAGCCCAGCAGGCCTGCATTATTTGTTCTTCTCTTTTTGCCAGTTTTTGCATAACATTTATTTTTTTATAAAGTGATACTAATTTATTAGTAATGCAACTAATTTATTAGTATTTGTACTAATTGGTTAGTATTTAACATTTAAGTTGTTGATTTACAGTGAGAAAAAATTTATCGTTATTGCATTTGCCTTTTTCCTTGTAACGGTGTTCAGAGGGAGTGGCTAACTGAAACGGCTGAAATAAGTGTCCGCCTGCGAACAATCACCATATCAAATCCGAACGAATTAGTACTTTTAATTTATATCTAAATATTTGATAATAAAGTACTTATAAAAATGGCATAATATTAGCGGTTTGTTAGCCCAATTCCTTTGCATCATGATCAAAAACTATTTCCTCATCGCTCTAAGAAATCTAAAAAAGAATAAGGCTTTCTCCTTTATCAATATCTTTGGCCTGGCCGTTGGAATGGCCGCAGGATTGCTTATTATTCAATATGTGAGCTTTGAGCTCAGCTTTGATACTTTCCAGGCAAAAAAGGATAGGGTATTCCGGGTTACGCAAGACCGGTACGATCGCGGTAAACTGGCTACCCAATGGGCTGGTGGCGCTTTTGGGGCCGGGAATGGTTTTAAGAATAATTTCCCCCAGGTAGAAGATTGTGCAAAGCTGGTTGGTACGGGCGCGATACTCGCCGTTAATAATGATAAAAAACTCGTCCTCGAAAAAACCTATTTCGCAAACACCTCTTTCTTCAATGTTTTTAGTTATCCGCTGATCAGCGGCGATCCGAAGACCGCTTTGAGGGACGTTAATTCGGCGGTTATTACCGAAACCGTTGCCCGGAAACTTTTTGGAACGGTTGATGCGGTTGGCAAAACATTTAAATATGATGTAAATCCGATGAAGGTTACCGGGGTAATGAAGGATTACCCGGAAAATACCCATTTCAGGAGCGACCTGCTGATTTCCTACGCCACGCTGTTAAAGTTTGCAGGCCCCAAAAGCGATCTGGATAATCGCTGGCTTAACGATGGCTGTCTAACCTACCTTTTACTTAAGCCCGGGGTTGATGCAAAACAATTGGAAGCCAAATTTAAACCATACGTTGATGGCGTGTACAAAAAGTTAAACTGGTCGGGCGCCAGCGCAGTGTATCATTTACTGCCATTGGAAAAGATTCATCTTTCACCTAATTTAATGATCGAGGCCGAACCGCATGGCGATGGCAAGTCGGTTTATTTATTAGCCGGGATAGCCATATTTGTCATCATTATTGCCTGGATCAACTATATAAACCTGGCTACTGCCCGGGGGATTGGCCGCGCCAAGGAGGTGGGGGTTCGCAAAACGCTGGGCTCAGCAAAAAGACAGCTCATCATGCAATTTATGCTGGAAGCCATGCTGCTGAACGGGCTGGCCGTTGTACTGGCCATCATACTGATCATTGTGTTTTTACCAATCTTTTCCGCTATATCCGGCCAAAACATCACCCTTGGCTTATTGTTTACGCCGGTATTTTGGCTTGCAGTTACCGGACTATTTTTGGTTGGATCGTTTTTCTCCGGTTTTTACCCCGCTATCGTATTATCAAGTTTCAAACCGGTAGAAGTCATGAAGGGAAAGCTGACTGCTTCGTCCGGCGGTGTCATACTGCGTAAGGTGATGGTTGTTTTTCAGTTTGCTGCTTCAATCTTTTTGCTCATTGGTTCGCTTACAGTTTACAGGCAGGTAAGCTTTATGGAAAAACAGAACCTTGGTATCAATATAGATCAAACACTGGTGATAAAACAGCCGCTGGCGCATATCGATTCGTTTTACCGAAGTATGAGCGCTTTTAAAAACGAATGCCTGCGCGATCCTTCCGTTAAAAGTATCACCGTGTCCACTTCTATACCCGGTGAACCAGTTGGCTGGAACGCCGGCGGGATTAAACCAAAAGGAACCGATCAGTCCCAGGGGAAGCAATACCGTATCATTGGCGGCGATTATGATTACCTGAAAGCCTATGGTGCAAAACTGATAGCCGGGCGGGTATTCTCAAAAGATTTTACTACCGACCCGCACGCGGTTGTATTTAGCGAAAAAGCTACAGAAGAAATGGGCTTCGAAAAACCGGAACAGGCGATTGGGAAGCAAATTGATTTTTGGGGTGATGTGTACACCATCATTGGCGTAGTTGAGAATTACCACCAGCAATCGCTGCACGACGCTTATGACGCGATTATTTTCCGGTGTATACCCGATGTGCGTGGAAACGTTTCGGTGAAAATAAACACAGCCAATTTACCGCAAACACTGGCGGCTTTGAAAAGCAACTGGAAAGCGTTTTTCCCGCAGGATCAGTTTGATTACTTTTTCCTTGATCAGCACTTTAATGAGCAGTACCATGCCGATAAGCAATTTGGGCAGGTGTTTGCGGCGTTTACGGGTATCGGCATTTTGGTAGCATGTTTGGGTTTATTCGGCCTGGTTTCCTTCACCATTGTACAACGCACCAAAGAGATCGGGATCCGTAAAGTACTGGGTGCTTCTGTGAACACAATCCTTCAATTGTTATATAAAGATTTTGCCCGGCTGGTGGTTATTGCTTTCATTGTATCTGCGCCGCTGGGATGGTATGCCACCCACCAATGGTTGCAAACCTATGCTTTCCGAATCGAAATCAGCTGGTTGTTTTTTGTAATTCCGTTTATCGCGGTTGCGCTCATTGCAATGGCAACAGTATCGTACCTTAGTATTAAGGCTGCCCTGATGAACCCGGTGATAAGTTTGAAGGTGGAGTAGGGGGGTCATTGGTCATTGGTCATTGAGTCATTAGGTCATTGGTCATTAGGTCATTTTTCAAATAACATTACAACATTCCAACATTCCAGCATTACAACATTACAACGTTCCAACATTACAACGTTCCAACATTACAACGTTCCAACATTACAACGTTCCAACATTCCAACGCTTCAACATTCCAACAATGATAAAAAACTACATCAAAACTGCCTGGCGTAATTTGTTAAAGAACAAATTTTACTCCCTTATTAATATCGCCGGTTTAACTGCCGGTTTGGCTATCGGAATCCTGATATTGCTATGGGTGCAGGATGAATTGAGTTTTGATGCTTTCCATAAGCAAACGCCCAACATTTACCGCTTGGAGCTTTTTGGAGGGACAGGCGCAAGCAGGCAGATCTGGTCTGTCGGTGTTGCGCCAATAGGCCCGCTTTCAAAAAAGGCCCTGCCGGAGATAGAAGATTTTGTACGCATAACCGGCAATAATAATTTTACCCTTTATAAGTATCGCGATAAAGTTTTTGGCGATGAAAATGCAGCCTTTGCAGATCCCTCTCTCTTTTCGGTGTTTGATTTTCATCTTGTTCAGGGAAACTCTGCAAATCCATTCCCGAATGATAATTCGGTGGTCATCACCCAAAAAACTGCTGAAAAATATTTCGGTACTGAGGACCCTCTTGGAAAAATCATCATTGCTGATAGCAAGGAAAACTTCACTGTAAGCGGTTTAATAAAGGATTTTTCCGATAATTCGAGCATCAATTATGATATGATTATGCCCATCAGCTACCATATCCATCACATGCTCGCCGATAACAAAATTGATCTCAATGCCAACTTTGATTTTTTCAATTATCAAACCTATCTGCTGCTAAAGCCCGGCACCGACTTAAAAAGCCTCTCCGTTAAAATAAGGCAGGTGCATTTAAACCACAAGCCCGATGATACCGATGCCGACTACCTGCTGCTGCCTCTGGAAAAAATGCACCTTTACAACGCCGACCTTACCGACAAGGGCATCGGCACCGTGAGGATCTTTATCATCATCGCGTTGCTCATATTGGTAATAGCCTGTATCAATTATGTTAACCTGTCGACCGCCCGCTCTATGCTGCGTGCAAAAGAGATCAGCATGCGCAAAATTGTAGGCGCCGCAAAATCGCACTTGTTTATGCAGTTTATTGTCGAAACGGCGCTGCTGTTTTTGCTTGCGGCTGCTTTCGCCATTGGGTTAATATTTGTGCTGATGCCGTTATTTAACCAGGTATCGGGAAAACAGCTAATATTTAATCTTGCCGATTACCGCATTTGGCTCGTTATATTGGCGACAATTGCCGGCACGTTGGCCGCATCCAGTATTTATCCTGCGCTGCTGCTTTCTTCCTTTGAACCTTTGAAAGCATTAAAAGGCAAAATATCTGCGGGTATTGGCGATGTGCTGTTCCGCAAGATACTGGTGGTTACGCAGTTTGTATTTTCCATTGTCCTTATTGTAGGAACCATCGTTATCACTGGCCAGTTAAACTACATCCGGTCAAAAGATCTTGGTTACGACAAAACAAATGTCTTTATGTTTGGCATGCGCGCTATTGGCCCACATTATGATGCCGTAAGGGCCGAGCTCCTGAAACAGCCTGGTATCCTGGATGTGGCGCGTTCCAGCGGGCCAATTGTGCGGATCGGCGGTTTGGATGGTACACCCGATTGGGATGGCAAACCGGCAAACTCAACTTTTATCGTTCACCCGATGGCAGTCGACAAGGATTTTATACCTTTTTTCAAATTTAAAATGGTAGCAGGGTCCGCATTTACCGGCACTGTGAGCGACTCGGTTCATTTTATTTTAAACGAAGCAGCTGTAAAGGAAATCAGTATGAAAAACCCAATCGGCAAGCGCTTCAAAATGGATAATGTAAACGGCACCATCATTGGCATTGTTAAAGATTTCCACTTTGCCTCAATGAGGGAAAAAATAGGCCCGACTGTTTTTACTTACGTGCCAAAATACCTGTTTAACATTTACGTAAAAACCACAGGCCGCGATGCCCCGAAAGCCATCAAAGCTGCCGAAACGCAGTTTAAGCAATACAACGGCCAATACCCTTTCAATTATCGTTTTTTGGACGATATATTTAACAATCTTTACAAGGGCGAGCAAACCGAAGGGAAACTTTTTAACTATTTTGCTGCTGTAGCCATATTTATTTCCTGTTTAGGTTTATTGGGTTTGGCCGCCTACACTGCCCAGGTACGCACCCGTGAAATTGGCGTACGGAAGGTACTGGGGGCAAGCGTAAGCCGGATAGTGACACTTTTGGCACAGGATTTTATAAAACTCGTCTTTATAGCCATATTAATTGCCGTACCACTCGCCTGGTTTGCTATGAACAACTGGTTGCAGGCTTATGCTTATCGCATAAATATAGGCTGGTGGATATTTGCATTGGCCGGCTTTATAGCAATAATTATAGCTTTTGTCACAATAAGTTTTCAATCCGTTAAGGCGGCGCTTGCCAACCCTGTTAAGAGTTTGAGGTCGGAATAGTCATTAGTCATTGGTCTGGGGCCGGATTATATAATATTATTTACTAATCCCTTTACTTTCGATATCTGGTAAAAACCAGGTAACGACGCCGATAAGCGGCAAAAATGCGCATACCTCAAAAACGTAGTTGATGCTGGTATGATCGGCTAAGTAGCCCAATAAGGCTGAACCCAAGCCACCCATACCGAATGCGAGTCCGAAGAATAAGCCCGAGACCATACCGACTTTTCCAGGCATCAGGTCGTGCGCGAAAACTACGATGGCTGAGAAAGCAGAGGACAAGATGAGGCCGATGACGACAGCCAGTGCGATGGTCCAGAAGAAATCGACATAAGGCAGCAGCAGGGTAAACGGCGCCACGCCAAGGATAGAAAACCAGATAACATATTTACGGCCAAAACGATCGCCGGCAAAGCCGCCGATAATGGTGCCTGCAGCGATAGCGAACAAATAGGCAAACAGGCACAGTTGCGACTGCTGTGTGGTGATGTGAAATTTGCCTTTCAGGAAAAAAGTAAAATAGCTGCTCATGCTGGCCAGGTAAAAGAACTTGGAGAAAATGAGCAGAAGCAACACGATAAGCGATGTGATGACCTTTTTGCGGGAAAGACCATTAATCGCTTGGGAGACCGGAGTTTTTTTGGCGCTTATTTGCAAGTGATGGCTGTACCATTGACTCACTTTTGTAAGGATGAACATGCCCAGCACGGCTGCCAGGCAAAACCAGATAATGTTGTGTAATCCGTATGGTGCTACGATAAAAGCTACCAATAATGGCCCAAGTGCACTGCCAAAATTGCCCCCTAACTGGAAAATGGACTGCGCTACACCGCGCTTACCGCCGGCTGCCAAATGCGCCAGACGGGACGATTCGGGGTGAAAGATTGAGGACCCAATGCCCATCATCGCGACAGCCAATAAAACCGAAACAAAGTTCGAGGCCCGCGACAGCAATAAAACGCCGCAAAAAGTTAAAGCCATCCCCACAGGCAATGAATATGGCCGGGGCTTGCGGTCGGTAATAGAACCTACAACCGGCTGCAGTAGCGAAGCCGTGATCTGGAACGTAAAAGTGATAAGACCGACTTGCGAATAGCTTAGATGAAAATCATCCTTCAGCTGCGGGTAAACTGCGGTTATGATCGACTGCATCATGTCATTCAAAAAATGCCCGGCGCTGATGGCAAATAAAATACCGAAAACGGTTTTTTGAACTAATTGCTTTGGATCCTGTATTGTAGTTGATTCCATTTGATCAGGTTGTGAAAAAGACCCTTGCAGCGGGTTCTGTTACAAAAATGCAATTTTAAGCCCAACGGCAAAGTATTTATCTTATTCATTGCAAGCAGATGATAATTTGCCACCCCATTCTGATAGTTTAATTGGTAATTTTGGACCGTTTTATTATCATGGCTTAAAGCTTACTGGTTGTACTCAAAGATTTATGACAGAAACAAAACCACAACTATTAACGATTGACGACATAAAAACACTGGTGGACACCTTTTATGACAGGATAAAGGAGGATGCCTTGCTTGCGCCCATTTTTAATGAACGCATAAAAAACAATTGGCCGCAGCACCTGGAAAAGATGTATCGTTTTTGGCAAACCGTTTTATTGGAAGAGTACACTTATTCCGGAAGCCCTTTTGTGCCCCATGCCCAACTCCCGGTTGATCATGAACATTTCAGCCGGTGGATTGTGTTATTTACTAAAACCGTAAATGAATTGTTCGTTGGTGAAAAAGCGAAAGAAGCGCTATGGAGGGCAGGGAAAATGGCAGAAATGTTTGAACATAAAATTGCCCATATCAAAAAAAATCCACTGAGGATATTGTAAATGCATAGTAAAGCAGTTGAGAAATTGCCACCCAACCGTCATAACTAAAAGAAGCTTTGTATTTACATTATTTGATTTGTTTCAGAATGATTACTTTCGACTTCGATTTAAAACCGGCTGTTAACAATAATTTAATTTGCCGGAAGATTTAGGCGCCGGTTTTCGCAAATTGTATAAATGAAGGTATTTTTTAAGTTTTGTATATTTATTTCCGGCCTGTTGTTTGCAAGTACACTTTTAGCGCAGGTACCAATTACCACCATTCCGGTTCAACCGCAGGCAAATAAAACCCCTGCAAAAGATACCATCATCAGTAATAAAAAAGGCGTAACCCAGATGGACGTTACTGATGTATTGGAGGATGTGTTTAAAATTAAACACAAGGCAACAGTAGATTCCGTAACCTCAAAGCCCACCGTTTCAATTATTCCAGCCATTGGCTATTCGCTGGTTTCGCGTCTGGGCGTGGTATTATCCGGTAATGTAGCCTTTAGGACAGGGCCTCAATCGAGGATATCTACCATTGTAGCCAGTACAGCGTATACACAAAACAGGCAATATACCCTGCCGGTGCAAACAAGTATATGGAGCAAGAACAATGAGTATAACTTTGTTGGCGAATATCGTTTTTATAAATATCCTCAAAGCACTTTTGGTTTAGGCAGCAGTTCCAATATCAAAAATGAGGATCCGATGGATTACTCCTATTTTCAGTTTAACGAAACTGTATTGCGGCATATCACCGGGAATTTATACGCAGGGTTGGGCTATGTATTGGATAATCATTGGAACGTTTCGGAGAGGGGTAACCCAAATGGCACTTTATCTGACTATGCTGCTTATGGTAAGCTTGCACATTCAATAGCATCCGGATTTACACTGACCAGCTCGTATGACTCGCGCGACAACGCCCTTAATCCCTTTAAAGGCGGCTATGCCTTTGTGCAATACCGAACCAATTTTGATTTTATGGGGAGCACAAGCAGCTGGCAATCGCTGATTATTGACGTTCGCAGATATTACCGGTTTCCTGCGGGATCTGATAACGTAATTGCCTTGTGGAGTTATGATTGGCTGGTACTGACGGGAAAACCAGCTTACGTTGATTTGCCGAGCACCCAGTGGGACCCCAGTTCTGCAACCGGCAGGGGATATATACAAGGCAGGTTTAGGGGAGCCCAAATGGTATATCTTGAAGGGGAATATCGTTATAAAATCACCTCCGATGGTTTGTTGGGCGGTGTGTTTTTCTTAAATCTCCAATCACTTTCGGCTGCACCCGGTACAAAGCTGCAGGGCGTACAGCCAGGTTTCGGACCGGGCTTGCGCATTAAGCTCAATACCATATCACGAACAAATGTTACGCTTGACTACGGCTTTGGCCGCCAGGGATCAAATGGCTTGTTTATTGATGTAGGCGAAGCGTTTTAAACTATTAACCCGGCGCAGGTTTTATTAAAAACAAAAAAAGCCGCAACAATGTGCAGCTTTTAAATGTGCTCCCGACGAGATTCGAACTCATATCGATGGTACCGGAAACCATAATTCTATCCGTTGAACTACGGGAGCATAATTAGTGCAAATATATGATTTCAATTTTAGCGATGCCATTAAAATTGAATTTTGAATTATAAATCTGATTTTTCTTTTACAGAACTTTTCAAATTCATTAAATTGCACTATGACATTTCAATTCAGAATTCAGCTTAAAAACATATCAAAACCGCCCGTTTGGCGGCAGGTTGTAGTGCCGGCTCAATTTGATTTTTACAGATTTCATCTGGTAATACAAGCAGCTTTTGGCTGGGGAAATTATCATCTTTTCCAATTTTCACCTAAAGGATTTGGCAGTTACCCTGTTATCAAAGAGCCATTTGATGACGGGGAAGATGACGAGTTTATGGATGCCGGAGAAACTAAACTGAAGGAAATATTTAAAAAAGAAGGCCAAACTTTTAATTATATCTATGATTTTGGGGATACTTGGGAACATGAAATTACATTGGAGAAGATTAAACCCGATAAAACAATAATAGCAGATTGTATAGGAGGTAAAGGCGCTTGCCCACCGGAAGACTGCGGCGGCCCCTGGGGGTATATCAATTTGATAGAAGTTTTAAAAGACCCTGCAAACCCTGAACATGACGAAATGAAAGAATGGCTTGGCATTGGTGAGGATGACGAGTGGAATGTAAATAACTTTAATCTGGAAGAAACAATTGCGATGGTCCGCTTAGTATAACGGGTACTCAATTGTGATGTAGCCGATTTTAATCAATACTATGAAGAAGCTTTTTCCTTTGTTCATCATCTTAACAATCGCGGGACATTTCAGGTTAAATGCCCAATCTGTCAGACTCCAGGGCAGCCTTGGCGAAATGATAGCTGGCCCGGTTAAGCCCGCTGACCGCGATAAATGGCTTGATACCCTTAAACAATGGCGCATGATTGAAAAGAAAAAGCTGAATTATAATGACAGGGAATACCGCAGGCCGGAATTTAAATGGGTGAAAACATCGTTCATTTATGCCCAGATGATGGCTCATGAACGTTATTTTTATGACCCGGTTACCAATAAGTACACGGTTGACCGTTATCTTAATGACCTTAAGAAAAGGTATGGCGGTTTGGATGCCGTTTTAATATGGCCCACCTATCCTAATATCGGTGTTGATAACCGCAACCAGTTCGACCTGGTTGCAGATATGCCGGGAGGGAAAGCGGCCCTTAAGCAAATGATCAGGGATTTTCACAAAAGAGGGGTGAGGGTGTTTTTTCCGATCATGATCTGGGATAAAGGCACCCGTAAAATTAAATCGCACATGGCCAAAGCCCTGATGGCGGAAATGAAGGAGCTGGGTGCTGATGGTATGAACGGCGATACCATGGAGGGGGTAAGCAAAGATTTTTTGGATGCCTATACTGAACAGGGTTACCCGTTGGCCCTGCAGCCTGAAGTGAATATAAAAGACCTGAAAATGCTGGAATGGAACCGCCTGAGCTGGGGCTATTACTTTCCGGATTGGGATGTGCTGAAATTTAATTATTCTCCGGGTGTAAGTCTTTATAAGTGGCTGGAACCACGTCACCAGGTGGATATTACCGACCGCTGGGCCGTCAATAAAACCGAGGACCTGCAATATGCATTTTTCAACGGGGTTGGCTACAATGCCTGGGAAAATATTTGGGGCATCTGGAACCAGGTACCCGACAGGTATGCCGAAGTTATCCGGAGAATAAGGATGATTTACCGCCAATTTCCTGATGTTTGGAGCAGTGCTGATTGGGAACCCCATTTTCCGGTGCTGCAGCAAGGGATATTCGCTTCAAAGTTTCCCGGCAAGGGGTATACTGTTTATACTCTGGTAAACCGGGACAGCACCCAAAAAACAGGCCTGCAAATAGAACTTCCTTATAAAAAGGGTATAAAATATTATGATCTGTGGAACGGAGTTGAGCTTAAACCTAAAAGAACTAAAGCTATAACCAGCCTTAATTTTAATATAGAGGGTAATGGCTATGCCGCGATAGCAGCACTTGACGACAAAAAACAGGAAGCAGGCTTATTGCCATTTTTAGCTGAAATGCACAAGCGCGCTAAAGTGCCGTTAACCAGCCTCCTTGCAAGCTCGCAACCTATCGCGCAGCAAATAATACCCGTAGCCAAAACCAAAGCTGCACAAGCTGCGCCGGAGGGTATGGTCGCTATTCCTGCGATCTCCAGCTATGATTTTGAAACCAGGGGCGTAATGATTGAAGGGGATAATTTGCCAAACGAGGTTGGCTTGCAATATCCCTGGGAAAGCCACCCGCAAAGAGCGCACAGTAAAATTATGCCTGTTGAAGCTTTTTATATAGACCGTTACCCGGTGACGAACCGGCAGTTTAAACAATTTATGCTGGCTACAAGGTACAGCCCAAGGGATAAACATAATTTCCTAAAGGATTGGAAAAACGGCTTCTATCCAGCAGGTTGGGACAATAAGCCGGTTACCTGGGTTTCTATTGAAGATGCAAGGGCCTATGCGGCCTGGGCAGGCAAAAGGTTACCCCATGAATGGGAATGGCAATATGCTGCGCAGGGCAGCGACGGGCGTTTATATCCCAGGGGAAAGGATCGCGATACCACTTTGATCCCGCCGGCCGATACCACCCGTGCTATGCGGGAGCCAACAAATGTTGATGCTTATCCGAAGGGTGCAAGCCCGTTTGGGGTATTGGATTTAACCGGCAATGTATGGCAGTGGACGGATGAGTATGTGGATGAACACACCCGTTCGGCTGTTTTAAAGGGCGGTAGTTATTATCATGCCCAAACTTCGGGCTGGTATTTCCCGCAGGCGCAGGAATTGAACAAATATGCCAAATACCTGTTAATGTCGCCTGGTTTGGACCGCGCTGCGACCATCGGGTTCAGATGCGTAGCGGATCATAACTAAGCCAAAGGAAAATAGTAGGAGAGAGTCATCCGCCGGGTATTCTTTACAGGAGCAATGATACATTTCTGCAAACTGCTCACTGCAAACTGCCAACCGCCTACTCCCTTACGCGTTTACCAAACAAAGTTCCCGTAATTTAGCAACGGTATAATCGATCTCTTCTTTGGTATTATATTTTGAGAAAGAGAACCTTACCGAAGGCCTTAAAGGATTTGCACCTATCGCCGCAAGCACATGTGAACCTATATCGGTACCCGAACTGCAGGCGCTGCCACCTGAAGCGGAGATCCCGGCAATATCAAGGTTAAATAATAGCATATCGGCCATTTCCATTTCGGGAAAGGATACATTTAATACAGTGTATAAACTTTTATCAGGATCAGTTTCCCCGTTGAATTGGATTCCGGCTACTTTTTCCTGTAGCTGGTCTATCATATAAGTTTTTAAGCCCTGAATGTATGCCTGGTGATCTTCCATTTCAGTGTAGGCAATGTCAAGCGCTTTTGCCAAACCAACAATACCATAAAGGTTTTCTGTACCACCGCGCATATTGCGCTCCTGTGATCCGCCGTATATCATCGGCTTTATTTTTATCTTATGGTTTACGTGCAAAAAGCCTACACCTTTCGGGCCATGCAATTTATGAGCGGCACAAACCATAAAATGTATTTTAAGTTTACTGAGGTCGTGCGCATAATGGCCCATTGTTTGCACCGTATCGCAGTGAAAAATGGCGTTATATTGCTCGCAAAGGTCGCCAACAAGCGCGATGTCCGTTAAGGTGCCTATCTCGTTGTTGGCATGCATTAACGACACAAAGCTCCTGGTATTATTTTGCAAAAGGGATTCAAGCTGTTGGTAATCAACATTGCCTTTGCTGTCAACATCAACAAAGCTTAGCTTAATATTCCCCGCTTTTTCCATTGCTTCGAGCGTATGGATCACCGCGTGGTGTTCCAGATGGCTTGTAATGGCATGCGTTATTTTGTTATCGACAATACCGCAGCGGATAGCAGTATTATCAGCTTCAGTACCGCCGCTGGTAAAAAATATCTCTGCCGGTGAAGTATGCAATAAGCCGGCAACAGTTTTACGCGCCTTTTCAATTAAGGCCCTTGATTCCCTGCCATGCCCATGAATGGACGATGGATTACCATAATTGGTTTCCATTACCTTATACATCTGTTGCAGCACTTCCGGGTCAAGCGGGGTAGTGGCAGCATTATCAAAATAAACACGCATGGATTAATTAGTGATTTAGTGAATTGTTGAATTAGTGATTTTTTTGAATTTTGAATTAGTGATTTCTGTTAGTACACAATTGAATGCAGCTTGATTCAATAATTCAATAATTATTTTACCTGTAATATCTCTTTAATATCGGCAATTATCTTATTTGCTAAGCTATTTGCTACAGTTTCCGAATTTCCTTCCGAGTAAATACGGATAATAGGCTCGGTATTCGACTTACGCAAATGTACCCATTCTTTGTCGAATTCTATTTTTAAGCCGTCAATAGTAGTGTGAGGCTGGTTTTTATATTTCTCTTCAACCTTAAGCAACAGCGCATCAATATCCATTTCGGGGGTTAGGGTTATTTTATTTTTTGAAATGAAATAACCGGGATAGGAACTCCTTAAAACAGAAACTGGCTTGCCATATTTTGCAAGGTGCGTTAAAAACAAGGCGATGCCAACTAATGCGTCCCTGCCATAATGCAATTCGGGGTAAATGACGCCGCCATTGCCCTCGCCGCCAATCACAGCATTAACTTCCTTCATTTTGTTCACTACATTTACTTCGCCCACGGCTGCAGCATGGTATTCGCCGCCGGCTTTTTCAGTGACATCGCGTAAAGCGCGGGTTGATGACAGGTTTGATACTGTATTGCCTTTTGTATTTTGCAAAACATAATCAGCAACGGCCACCAATGTATATTCTTCGCCGAACATGTTGCCGTCTTCGCAAACGAAGCACAGACGGTCCACGTCCGGGTCAACTGCAATACCCAAATCGGCCCTTTTACTCAATACTTCTTTTGATAGCGCAGTAAGGTTTTCCGGTAATGGTTCGGGGTTATGCGGAAAATTCCCGTCAGGTTCACAATATAATTCAAAAACTGTTTTTACCCCAAGCGCCTTCAGTAAGGCGGGAACAAATATTCCGCCGGTTGAATTAACGCAGTCAATAGCTATTTTAAAATCGGCCCTGGTTATGGCATCAACGTCTACCAAAGGTAAAGCCAGTACCATATCAATATGCTTTTGCAAATAGTTTTCGTCATTGTTTACCGTGCCCAGGTCGTTAACATCGGCATACTTAAAATCACCGTTTTCGGCAATTTCTAATACAGCCTTGCCTTCATTATCGTTAATGAATTCGCCATCGGCGTTTAATAATTTAAGTGCGTTCCACTGTTTGGGGTTATGGCTGGCCGTGAGTATGATCCCGCCGGCTGCCTTTTCTGCAGGTACCGCTACCTCAACAGTTGGGGTTGTTGACAGGCCAAGGTCTATTACATCAATACCTAATCCCTGCAGGGTGCCAATAACCAGGCTGTTAACCATGCTGCCCGAAATGCGTGCATCACGGCCCAGCACAATTTTTTTGACCCCGGTTTTGTTAACAGCCCAGGTGCCGTATGCCGAAACGAATTTTACTATATCTACAGGCGTTAAACCCTCGCCAACGGTACCACCTATAGTACCCCTAATACCCGAAATTGATTTTATTAATGTCAAAGTGTAAATGTTTGTTCTGCAAAAATAAAAATATTTAGCCGAAGCAAGGTATATTTCGATTTGTTTTAAGCTTCATTTTATTGGCTATATTTGCCATCGTCATCATATTATTATCAGCAAACACAATGCCCGACCATTTTTTACAACTCGACCGGCATTTATTTTATTTTATTAATCACGACCTGGCAAATCCATTTTTTGACTGGATAATGCCGTATTTGCGCAACCCTAAATTCTGGATCCCTTTATACCTTTTTATTATCGGGTTTTGTGTGTGGAAGTTTAAAAGGCAGGGGGTTATCATCATTATACTATTGGCGCTGGCAGCCGGGGCTGCCGATTTTACAAGTGCACGTATTATAAAACCATTAGTTAAACGGGAACGCCCCTGCCGGGACCCCGTTGTTTCAAAAACCGACATTGAACGTGTAGATTGTGGCCCTGCATATAGTTTCCCCTCAACCCATGCAACGGATCATTTTGCTGCGGCTTTTTTCATGATCATGTTGTTTTACAGAAGATGGCGCTGGATCTGGCTATGGGCCATATTATGGGCCGGGACAATTAGTTTTGCCCAGGTTTATGTTGGGGTACATTTTCCGATTGACGTAACCTGCGGCGCTATTTACGGGATTTTTGTGGGATGGCTATTTTCAATGGCATTTAGGAAATTGCAGCCTGGTTTTTCTATTACTTCGCAGTTATAATATAAATCCTGACCTAAACGGCCTTGCATGCGGGGCACGGGAAGCCTTTGCGCCCGCGTCCGGCCCCTCATTCCCGCGCCAGAAGGGGGGAAGCCATTTTGAACTCCCTTGAAAACAATCAAAACAAAATTCCGAAATAAAAAAATCGTAAATCGTAACTCTAAAATCACTGTTGTCCGGTAAAAATAAAATTAACTTGTAAATCATCGAAACAACTCTATAGAGGGGCTTTTTAAGCACATTTTAAAAAGAAAGCCCCCCTATTTTTTTACTTTCTATGTTTTTAGTATAAATCGGCTGTCCGGTAAAAGTCAGCGAAAATATTGTATCTTTTTGCTCGTAGACTATTTATAGCTGCAATATACAAGCAAAATTATTTTCAAAACGCAAATATCGCAGCCATTTTCAATTCGGCTGTCCGGTAAAAAAAAATAGATAAACCTTTTACCGGACAACAGTGACTTTTGACTTAAGACTTACTTCCTTACATCATCCGCTCAAACTTTTCCCAAAAACCATCTTTGGGTACCGGGGCTATAATGAGCACTGGTTCTTTTTTTATAGGATGAATAAACTGTAGTTTACGGGCATGCAGGCTAATGCTTTTACGCAAGCTGCCGCGGGGATAGCCATATTTATTGTCACCAACAATAGGGCAACCCAACGTTGAAAGCTGCACCCTGATCTGGTGCGGACGGCCGGTTATGGGGTCAACCTCAATTAGGTACCAGCCGTTAAGTTCGCCAACAAGTTTATAATTTAATTCTGCACGCTGACTACCTGCAACCTCGTGGTCATAGGCTTTTGTGATATTTTTCTGCGGATTTTTTACGAGCCAGTGCACCATGTTACCTGCTTCGGGATAGGGCCGGTTACGCACCACCGCATAATAGGTTTTGTGCATATCCCTGCTTTTAAAAAGGGCATTTACCCGCTCCAGTGCCTTACTGGTTTTAGCAAATAGGATAACCCCGCTAACAGGCCTGTCGAGGCGGTGCACCACACCCAAAAAAGCGCCGTTTGGCTTACTATACTTTTTGGCAATGTATTTCTTGACCTTATCGTCCAACGATTCATCTCCGGTTTCATCTACCTGTACAATATCCCCCGCGCGCTTATTTACCGCAATAAGGTGGTTATCCTCGTACAGTATATCGCTGTCGGTGATCTCGTGGTTGATATATTTAATGGGAACTTTGGTCATTGTTGATATTTTTGACCATGGTCGATAGTCCATGGACCATGGAAGAATTATACTGCTATGGTCTATGGTCTATGGACTATGGACTTAAGACTTAATTAATACTGTTCAGTTTCGTCAGGAAAACTTTTAGACTTCACATCGCTCACATAGTTCTTTATCGCGAGGTTCATCACGTCATGTAAATTAGCATACTGACGCAAAAATCTTGGTTTAAATTCTTTATTGATGCCCAGCATATCATGGATTACCAATACTTGCCCGTCGCAATGGCGACCTGCGCCTATGCCAATGGTTGGTATGTTTAAACTCGCACTCACTTCTTTAGCAAGCGTTGCCGGAATTTTCTCCAATACTATAGCAAAACAGCCAAGTTCCTGAAGTTTGAGGGCATCTTCCCGTAATTTTTGTGCTTCAGCTTCTTGTTTGGCCCTTACAGTATAGGTACCGAACTTATAAATAGACTGTGGCGTTAAACCTAAATGCCCCATTACCGGGATGCCCGCAGTTAGGATCCGGCTTACAGATTCGGCAATCTCAACGCCTCCTTCCATTTTTACGCTATGAGCACCCGATTCCTTCATGATCCGGATAGCAGAATTTAAGGCCTCCTTTGAATTTCCCTGGTACGAGCCAAAGGGCAGATCGACCACCACCAATGCCCGCTTTGCTGCGCGCACAACTGACGAAGCGTGATAGATCATCTGATCCAGTGTTATTGGCAAAGTAGTTTGATGGCCAGCCATTACATTGGATGCCGAATCACCAACAAGTATGATGTCCATACCAGCCTCATCAACAATGGCCGCCATTGAATAATCGTAAGCCGTGAGCATGGTGATCTTTTCGCCGCGAGTCTTCATTTCCTGCAAAATATGCGTGGTGATCCTCTTGACTTCTTTATGTACCGACATGATAGATTGTTTTAGTGGGTACAAATGTAGTTTAGTTATTTCGGAATTCGGAAGTTCGATTTCGGATTTGTTTGGATTTCAGAATTCGGATGTTCGGATCGGATTTATTTTTTGACTTGGAATTTGTTGGGCACCCTGAATTAAGAGGCTGATCCACGAGAGAAAACTTGGAACTTTGAGATTGCTTCACAAATTTTGAATTGGGTTTCTATTGGGCGATTTTAAAGTACTTTTATAAAAAAATCCAAAATTACCGGATGTAATTGTACAAATTCCGAAATCGAACATCCGAAATCCGAAATTAATACATACTTTTGCGGCGTGAATCCAGAAGTAACGCACTTCAATATTTCAATCTGTTTTCACGGAGCGCTGCACCAGGCAAACCGGCTTTTTAACTATTCAATTTTTTTTAACAATGACTTACTTCACCAAATTACCGGCGGTATTATTACTGGCTGACGGAACTGTTTTTTATGGAAAAGCAGCCGGCAAAATGGGAACCACTACCGGCGAGATCTGCTTTAATACAGGAATGACCGGCTACCAGGAAATTTTTACCGATCCCTCCTACTTCGGGCAAATAATGGTTGCCACAAATGCGCACATAGGTAATTATGGTATTGCAAAAGAGGAAGTTGAATCTGGCCAGATCCAAATTGCAGGTCTCGTTTGTAAAAACTATAATATTTATTACACCCGTAAACAAGCCGACGAATCTATCCAGGATTATTTCCAGGAACAAAATATAGTAGGTATATCAGATATTGATACCCGCCAACTGGTTCGCCATATCCGCGATAAGGGGGCAATGAATGCCATTATATCCTCAGAAATATTGGATATTGAGGAATTGAAAGCCAAACTTGATGAAGTACCATCAATGGATGGACTGGAGTTATCTTCAAAGGTTACCACCACTGAACCTTATACATTCGGCGATGAAAACGCTACCTACAAAGTAGCCGTACTTGACCTCGGTGTAAAGAAAAACATCCTCCGCAATTTTGACGACAGGGATATTTACGCCAAAGTTTTCCCGGCAAAAACCACATTCGCCGAAATGGAAAAAGATTTTGCACCTACCGGATATTTTGTTTCAAACGGCCCCGGAGATCCTGCTGCTATGACATATGCTATAGAAACAGTAAAGGCTATTTTAGCATCAGAAAAGCCGATGTTTGGTATTTGCCTTGGTCACCAGCTACTGGCATTAGCTAATGATATCCCAACCAAAAAAATGTTTAATGGTCACCGTGGTTTAAACCACCCGGTAAAAAATATTATCATCAATCACTGTGAGGTTACCTCACAAAACCATGGTTTCGGTGTAGTACCAGAAGCTGTGCGCGCGTCAGACAAAGTGGAGATCACACACCTTAACCTTAACGACCAATCCATCGAAGGTATCAGGGTTAAAGGTAAAAAAGCCTTCTCGGTACAATATCACCCCGAATCATCCCCCGGCCCGCATGACAGCAGGTATTTGTTTGATGATTTTATTAACCTGATGAAATAGTACTTAAAGAAACATAATTTCGCTGAAGATTTAAACAAACTTACGAAGTAATTACTTCGTAAGTTTTGCCAGAACTATCCCCATTCATCGCCAATTTACCGCCATTTACCGGGAATTTGGCACGCTTCGCCTAATATCCTTACCACAAAACCTGCGTTTATAGCAAATTTGGGCTATAAATCAATCATTATCATGAAAACCTTTCTCGTTATACAAATTATTCATCATGTTATGTACCTCGCTTCGCAATTGCATGCGATCATCCATTCCCTTGGGCATTTGATTAAGTAAAGTCTTAAGTCGAAAGTCACTGTTGTCCGGTAAAAGGTTTATCTATTTTTTTTTACCGGACAGCCGAATTGAAAATGGCTGC
>Ga0316224_1000586_pt1 | contig 49473 bp, 50 predicted proteins | sample TBH18013metaG_FD_206254 | JGI IMG/M metagenome (GOLD analysis project Ga0316224, IMG submission 206254) | Freshwater microbial communities from Trout Bog Lake, Wisconsin, USA - TBH18013 | ecosystem: Environmental > Aquatic > Freshwater > Lake > Hypolimnion/Profundal zone | place: USA: Wisconsin... | reverse complement strand
TAACAATCGGTTCTACGACCACTTCAGCTACAACCACAATCCAAGCTGGATCTGGTGGTATCGTTCTTGCAGGGAACTTGAGCTTAGTGGCAAGCGGGCCACAAATTCTTCAAGGAGCTGGAAGCCCAGCTGGTTCGGTAACCGCTCCACAAGGATCTCTTTACATAGACAATAACGCGTCTACGACTACTTCTAGGCTATGGGTTAATACCACAGGGTCAACAACGTGGGCATATATCACTACTTCAGCTTAATGGGTATTGATTAACTACACATCCTGTGGTAGAAATATCACAGGATGTAAAATAGGAGATTCCAATGTTATCAGACCTCAAGAAGATAGAGCATAAGATCGGAGATAGATTCTATCATTTCACATGTGCTCCAGACAGCCCGTTAGTAGAAGTTAAAGAAGCTCTTTCTCAATTCATTGGATACATAGTCAGCATGGAGAACAATATTAAAAATAGTCCCCCTCCATCTGTTCCAACAGAATCAACTTCTACAGTAGAAGAACCACCAAAGGAATAATATATATGTCCTCACAACGAGCAGTCATAGATACCTTGAGAACTCTAGCAGAGGCAAGTATAGGTGCTAGCTATACTGCTGTCGGCAGTCCCACTACAGATGCCGTCAGGATCATTTGTTTTACAAATGCTACAGATGCGCCTATGTATTTCTCTGATGATGGTGTCAACAACAAGCTATACATAGCTTCTGGAGCTTTCAAGCTCTTTGATATCACCACAAATAGGAATGACAAAGGTGGAGATGGCGGTGATTTGGCCTTTCCTGCCAATACTCAATATTATGTGAAATATGCATCCACTCCTTCAACCGGAGCTGTTTTCATTGAAATAATTTATGGTGGCTAAATATATGACTGTAAGCACATTTGAATTTGAGAAGTTTAAAGATGGCATGGATGAGAGGTTTCGCTCTCATGGAATGAGAATAGCTTCTCTAGATTCTCTTTTTCAGGCCAACAGCAAGAATGAAGAAAAACTTCAGGAACACAGTAAAATTCACGCCAAACTCCAATCAGATCTTTCAGATGAAGCAAATAAGAGATCTCAGGTAAGCAAATCGATAGATGAATTGAAAGAGGAACATCATAGAGTTTTTATCTCTCTTTCAGACGGGCTTTCCAAAGTAATGAAGTCTCAGTCCTCTTTGGGAGATATTCTCTCTGGAATGCAAAAGATTCAAAGTGACCATGTGTCTAAACTATTTTCTGTATCTTCTCATTCTGATGATATTGCATCTCTTAAGTCATCTAATGAAGTTCAAAAAAATGTAATTGACCAACATAAGAAAGTCATTTTTGATCAAATGGAAGGGCATATTTCTTACATAAAAGAACTTTTTTCTTCTCTCAAGGATCTGAAAGATTTAGTTCAGTCGTTTGCCTCTGTAGATCATGAAGCAATAAGAAAGAAAGATAAAGAAGCAATGACCGATTACATAGAAAATGTATCCAAACTTCTTAAGGATGCAATATCTCATCATGAAAAGTTTGTGGGTTCTTCTCTTGAAGATATGCGTAGATCCATGAAGGAATCGCTTTCCAATATCAAAGTTCCTTCTTCTCAAGATTTGGACAATGCCTCAAAAGCAGCTCAAGTTCTATCAACGCAGCAGAATATAATCCTAGACTCCAAAAATGCCATCTTGAGAAGTACCAATAACGAAATGAAGATCGCTACCCTTGAGAAGAAGGTAGAAAAATTATTGCTTCTAACGGCAAGGTTAGAACTTTCACAGTGAGGGGAAAGTGTCACAAGCAGGCCCGCTAAGTGGAACAGGTGGCTCTTTACCTCCAGATGTAGCAACTTCTTATGTAACTGATTCAGGAACGGCTGTTCCTGCTTTAAATGTTCTCAATATCAATGGTGGCGCTGACATCACCACTTCCGGCTCTGGTGATACAGTTTTGATTACCTTTACTGGGGCTGCCTCAGGGGTTTCCAGCATAAATGCTACATCTCCTTTAACCGCTAACGGAGTATCTGGCACACCAGAAACAGGAACCGTAACCATTGCTATTTCAGGTAGCACCGGAGTTTCTTCTGTTACGGGTACAGCCAATCAGATTACCGCTTCTCCTACTACAGGGGCTGTTACCTTAAGCACCCCTGTCACCTTCATAGCTCCAGGGACAATAACAGCTACCACATCAACTACAAGCCCTTCTTTTATCACTGAAGGAACCTCATCTGGAAATGTAACGATAGAGTCAGCTTCTGGCACATATAACTTCATTCTTCCTACGACTTCAGGAACCAGCGGATATTTTCTTACCTCTGCGGCAGGAGGGACTCTAACCTGGACAGAACCTGGAAGTGGCGATATCTCGATCACAGGTGATACAGGAGGGGCGTTAACCTCTAATAGTTTTACATTCACAGCTAGCGGCATTGGATTATCATTTGGAGGTTCAGGAAGCACAGAAACCCTATCAGGAACTCTCAAATTGGCCAATGGGGGTACATCGGCAAGTCTTTCGGCTTCAGATGGTGGAATTTTCTACAGTACTGCTTCAGCAGGCGCTATCCTTGCTGGGACAGCCACGGCTAACCAAGCGTTGCTTTCTGGGTCTTCGACAACGCCTGCCTGGAGTACTGCAACATATCCAGCAACCACCACGATAAATCAAATACTTTATTCATCTTCAAATAACGTGATTGCTGGAGTTACAGCAGGAAATTATGGAGTTTTAATCTCTTCGTCATCGGGAGTTCCTTCCTGGCTAGCTAACGGGACGACAGGTCAATTATTAACCGCAACAACTTCAGGAACGCCTTCCTGGGAAAACCAAGCAGCTAGCTCTATCACCATCACTGGGGATATTGGAGGGAGTCTTACAGGAAACAGCTTCACCTTTACTGCCAGTGGTATAGGCCTTTCATTCGGGGGATCGGGATCAACAGAAACCCTATCAGGAACTCTCAAATTAGCCAACGGAGGAACTAATGCAGGTCTAACGGCCTCTAATGGAGGTATCTTTTATAGCACAGCATCGGCAGGAGCTATCCTCGCAGGCACATCCACCGCTAATCAAGTAATTTTGTCAGGATCATCTACTACCCCCACTTGGTCTACTGCAACTTATCCATCTACTACTACAGCGAATCAGATATTATATAGCTCATCTACGAATACTGTTTCAGGATTGATCACGGCTGCAAGTGGAGTCCTTGTCACCAGCGCAGGGAGCGTGCCTTCTATAAGCTCTACATTGCCTTCTGGATTAACAACTACGCAGTTGACAATAAGCGGAACTCCTAGCGCAAACAACGACGCGACTAACGTTCTATATGTTCAAAATGCTTTAGCTACCGTAAATCCATCTACTTCTGTTTATGCGGCGACAATAGTAAATATTCCTGGTACGTATACCTCTGTTGGAAGTGGCATAGGAGATACTTTTTTAACCACAGCAACAGGAACATTTACTCTAGATGGGACAACACCGCCTCTCTTATCCAGGATTCTGTTCAAGAATCAAACCACAACTTTTCAAAATGGCGTCTATAATCTCACAACAAATGGTACTGGAATAACCGGATCTCTTTTTACGAGATCACTAGATTACGATCAGCCCAGCGATATCAATTCTACAGGTGTTATAGCTGTGGTGAATGGAACTGTTAATCAACTTACTGGGTGGCTTTTAAATGTCACTGTCGTAACTGTGGGGGTGAGCCCAATTACGTATGTTCAATATAACGCTGCTCCGATAACCACAACCCAATATGATGTTCTGGTTGGAGGAGCTTCGAATACTGTGGTTTCGGTAGGTCCTGGAAGTGCAGGCCAGGCACTTCTTAGTGGAGGAAACGCTGCAAATCCTGCATATTCAACTCCAACGTATCCAAGTGCCAGCGGAAGCGCTGGAACTATTCTTAGATCAGACGGAACAAACAACGTCTATACGACAGCTACTTTTCCAAACACGACGACAATAAATCAACTACTCTATTCTTCTTCGGCAAATACTATTGCGGGATTATCGACAGCCAATCAAGGTGTTCTCACCACAGGAACTGGAGGGGTGCCAGTTATTACTGCACTAGCTACAAATGGGCAGTTAATTATCGGATCTACCGCCGGGGCTCCTGCTGCTGCGACTCTAACAGCCGGACTTGGAGTCTCGATTGCTAATGGAAGCAACAGTATAACAATAGCCAGCACAGGAGGGGGATTCAACTGGACAGATGCGACAAATGCTTCCTATACAGTGTCTGCTCAGAATGGATATATTGCTGATCGGTCATCTCTCGTAACCTTTACTCTTCCGACGAATAATGCTCTGGGGGATACTATTAATATTGTTGGAAAGGGGAGCGGCGGATGGACAATTGTCTACACGACAGGACAATTCATCCAGTTCGGATCTAGCGCCACAACCACTACAACAGGAAATTTGGCCTCTTCGAATCAGTTCGATTGTTGTGAGTTGGTTTGCACAACAGCAAGCGCAAGCGCCCCTATTTTTTCAGTAGTTACAAGTATCGGAAACTTACAGGTAACTTAATGACTTATAATAATTCAGCAAATTACCAGGTCAGCCAATACGATGTGGTCACAGGAGGTGCCAATAATCTTCTGAATAACGTGCCTTCGGCAGCTAGCGGAACTGTTCTTACTTCGAACGGAGTCTCCGCCCAGCCTTCTTTTCAATCTGTTTCTTCTGGGGCTTTTCCGTGGTCTGTGGTTAGTGCAACGAGTCAGACTTGCGTTGTGAATAATGGCTACATTTCTTCCAATGCGTCTCAAGTGAATATGTATCTCCCATCAACAGCAGCAGTAGGCAATGAACAGAAATTCGTTAACATTGGAACAGGATTTATAGTACAGCCAGCTTATGGACAAACACTAAGCTTTTTATCTCAGACAGCTACATATCCAAGTAATCTACAAACGAATGCATCTCAAGCAGCCATGGATATAGTTTGCGTCAATGCAAGCACAAGTTGGAATGTCATCAATAACGAAGGAACATTTACGCAAGGAATTATAACTTCAGCCTTGAGTGGATGTTTTTCTTCGGTAGATTTTATGTATATTAAGGCAAATGGAACCGCTTGGGGTTGTGGTCAAAATTCTTATGGAGAATTGGGGAACCAGAATGAAACATCTTATTCTTCCCCGATCGCCACTGTAGGGGGGAATAGTTACATTCAGGTTGTAACTGCTAATAATACTACGATGGCTTTGCGAGGAGATGGAACTGCCTGGGCTTGGGGAAACAACGGAATTGGACAAATAGGAAATTTAACAACCACAAGTTATTCATCACCAGTATCAGTCATTGGTGGGTTCTCTTTTATTCAGATCGACACTGCCGGAAACAACACGGTTAGTTTAAGCGCGGGACTTACTAACACTGGAACAATGTTCACATGGGGAAATGGAGGAGATGGACAGATCGGAAATCAGACGACAAATAGCTATTCATCACCAGTATCTGTCGTTGGCAATCATTCCTTTGTCCAAATTTCTTTAGGGACTAATTTTGCATATGGCCTAAAAGCGACGGGGGATATTTGGGGATGGGGATTAAATACTTTTGGTAATATCGGAAACAACACAACCAATTCCTATTCATCTCCTGTAAGTGTCGTGGGAAACCATTCTTTTATTCAGATTTCCGCAGGAAAAAGCAGCATTTTGGCATTGAAAGTAGATGGGTCTTGTTGGTTTTGGGGGGATAATTCATTTGGATGCGCTGGTAATCAGACAAACAATACCAGTTATTCTTCGCCGATTAGCGTTGTAGGGGCTCATTCCTTTATTCAGATAGCTAGCGGCGGGCATTCTTCTTGCTATGGTCTAAAAGCGACCGGAGATGTCTGGGCATGGGGAGATAATGCCTCGGGACAATTAGCGCAAAATAATACAACGTCCTATTCCAGTCCTGTTAGCGTTATAGGAAACTTTAGTTTTGTAAAAATAGCAAGGAATGGTCAAGACGTGACAATCTCTTCAATGGGAGGATGGCTTTCGAATGGTCAATTATATGCATGGGGAGCAAACACCTATGGAGAATTGGGCAACAACACAATTACTAATTTTTCATCGCCAATTTTGATTTTAAACACTCCTTAAGGAAGTTATGGCAGGATACAACAACTCAGCGAATTATCAGGTAAGCCAGTACAATTTGATTACTGGAGGAACCAATAATCTCCCGAATAATGTTGCTCCTGGAGTCAGCGGCACTCTACTTACATCAAATGGAGTGTCATCGCAATCGTCTTATCAATCATTTTCATCAGAAACATTTCCATGGTCTGTCGTGAGTGGAACGAGTCAAACCTGTGTTATAAATAATGGGTATATCGCTTCCAATGCAGCCCAAGTAAATATGTATCTTCCCTCTACAGCAGCATTTGGGAGCGAGGAAAAATTCACGAATATAAATGCTGGATTCAATGTCGTTCCAGCCCCAGGACAAACGGTAAGATTTCTAGCTCAATCAGCTACTTACCCAAGCTATTTTCAAACCACGGTTGCCAATGCAGCCCTGGACATCATTTGTACCAACGCAAACACCTCATGGAATGTTGTTAATAACGAGGGGACATTTACGAATGGCGTGATTACTTCGGCTTTAAGTGCTTGTTTTACTGGAAATGACCTTCTCTATTTAAAAGCGGGCGGTCAATCTTGGGGAACAGGATTTAACGGATCAGGAGAGCTTGGAAATGATACTCGAACCGTTTATTCTTCTCCTATTTCAACAGTAGGTGGAAATAGTTACATTCAAATTTATTCAGCACAAAATGCCACATTAGCTCTTAGAATAGATGGTTCTTGCTGGTCTTGGGGAAATAACACTTCTGGACAGCTTGGAAATAATTCAACTACAAGCTATTCATCACCAATATCCGTAGTAGGAGCATTTTCTTTTATTAAAATTCAAATATCCGGACAAACCGTTACTCAGCTAGGTATGTCAGCAGGACTTCTTGCCACTGGAGCTGTTTGGATGTGGGGAGTGAATAATTATGGGAATTTAGGAAATGACACCTTAACAAACTATTCATCACCTATATCCGTTGTCGGTAATCATAGTTTTGTTCAAATTTCACTTGGTGCTTTGTCTTCTTATGGTTTAAAAGCAGACGGTTCTTGCTGGGCTTGGGGAGCAGGAGCAAATGGTGCTGTCGGTAACAACACCACCAACTCATATTCTTCTCCTATATCAGTCATTGGAGCGCATTCATTTATCCAAATCTCAGCCGGAAATCAATGTGCTTGCGGCCTAAAAATAGATGGTTCTTGCTGGTCTTGGGGATATAATTCACAGGGACAGCTTGGCACACAAAATGGGACGAGCTATTCAAGTCCCGTGTCTGTTGTGGGTGCTCATAGTTTTATTCAGCTTCAATCAGGAGGAACAGGTAGTTGTTATGGACTTAAGGCAAACGGCCAAATTTGGTGTTGGGGAAATAATTCTTCGGGTCAGCTAGCACAGCAAAATACAACAAATTACTCGAGTCCTGTAAGCGTCGTTGGTGGGTTTAGTTTTGTAAATCTCGCAGCAAATGGAATAGATAATGAAACATCGTCTATGGGAGCTTGGATATCAAATGGACAACTTTGGGCCTGGGGATATAATTTTGGCGTATTAGGAAACAATTCAACAACGAACACTTCTTCTCCAGTTTTAGTCCTAAATACCCCTTAAGGAAAATATGGCTGGTTACAACAATGACCTCGATTATACTCTAAGTCAATATGCCATTCTCACAGGTGGTGCAAATAACACTCTAAATAATGTTCTCCCTGGAGTATCAGGGACGGTCTTAACTTCTAATGGCGTGTCCGCTCAACCTTCTTTTCAATCTGCTCCATCAGGAAATTTTTCATGGAACTCAACCTCAGCAAGCAGCCAATCTTGTCTCGTGAACAATGGATATGCAACTACAGGTTCTTCTCAACAGAATATGTATTTACCCGGAACAGCAGCTATTGGGGGTGAGATCAAGCTTTCTAATATCGGATCTGGGTATGTAATACAGCCTCCCTATGGACAAACCGTAAATCTACTTTCTCAAACAGCCACCTATCCAAGCAATTTACAAACAACAACAGCCAATGCGGCCGCAGATCTTGTCTGTACCAATGCGAATACTTCTTGGACTGTCGTCAATAATGAAGGAAGTTACACACAAGGGATTGTAACCTCTGCTCTTAGCGGGTCGTTTTCTTTCGCTGATTTTGTTTACATAAAAGCGAATGGAACCGCTTGGGGATGTGGACAAAACGCTCAAGGAGAATTGGGCAACCAGACGGTCACTAGCTATTCATCTCCTATAGCTACCGTTGCTGGACAGAGTTACATCCAAATTTCTACTGCCAACAACACTACAATAGCACTTCGTGGGGACGGAACCGCATGGTCTTGGGGTTACAACGGTCAAGGACAAATCGGCAATAACTCCACAACATCTTACAGTAGCCCTGTAAGTGTCGTTGGTGGGTTTTCTTTCATCCAGATTCAGACGGCTGGAAACGCAACCGTTCCTAATGGTTTTAGTGCGGGATTAACCTCTCTGGGAACCCTTTGGATGTGGGGAACAAATGGAGATGGGAATTTAGGCACACTGAACCACACGAGTTACAGCAGTCCGGTATCCGTCGTTGGTAATCATAGCTTTGTCCAGTTTTCTCTAGGCCCAACGTATGCTTACGGCTTAAAAGCCACAGGTGATATTTGGTCATGGGGATTTAACTCAGCGGGACAACTGGGCACTCAGACCACTACATCTTATTCGAGTCCTGTGTCAGTTGTCGGGAATCATAGTTTTATCCAAGTAGCTGCTGGAAAAACATATTTTTTAGCTCTTAAAATTGACGGTTCTTGCTGGGGATGTGGTTTAAATAGTGCAGGACAAATCGGCACTCAATCAACGACTGCATCTTATTCCAGTCCTGTGAGCGTTGTCGGGGGTCACAGTTTCATTCAAATCGCTTGTGGAGGATTTGGAACTTCATATGGCCTAAAAGCCAATGGCCAGATTTGGTCTTGGGGGATGAACCCTTCGGGACAAATCGGCAATAATACAACTACGAGTTACAGTAGTCCTGTATCCGTAGTTGGGGGGTTCGCTTTTGCTAACCTAGTCACTTGTAGCCAAGATACCGAAGGACAGTCGATGGGAGCTTGGTTGACAAATGGTCAGATTTGGTCATGGGGACTCAACAATTACGGTCAACTTGGCAATAATACAACAACAAGCTATTCTTCCCCCGTTCTAATTCTCAATACACCATGACCTGGAGATTTAATGAAGCGAGCTGTTATAACTCTTGCCATAGGAGATCATTACCAAAAAATAGCCCTCATCACACACCCAACCATCAAACGATACGCTGATAAAATCGGAGCAGATTTCATCGTTATTTCTGAGAGAAAAATATCTCAGACAACGCCTCATTGGGAAAAGTTCCAGATCCTTGACTTCCTCAATAAATATGACAGGATTCTCTATCTCGATACCGATATTCTTATCCGTAAAAATTGTCCCGATCTCTTTGATATTGTCCCTGAGGATGAATTAGGAATCTATAACGAGGCTTCTTTTGTCCCTTCTAGAGATTATGCAATAGTTCGTATAGCTGAACAATATGAGGTCAACGATTTTAAATGGGATGGCAAATACTATAACACAGGGGTGATGGTCATCTCTAAATGCCATCGGTCTCTATTCCGTAAGCCGGAGAAGGAAATCTTCAACTTCTACGAGCAATCCTTCATCAACATGCAGATCCAGAGACAGAAACCCAAGATCCACGAACTTGACTACAAGTTCAATCGAATGACCTGTGTTGACAAAGTGATCGGGAGGAATCGTTTCGAGAGCTATGTCATCCACTACGCCGGCGTGAATTTCGCTTCTAATGGCTTTGGAATCGTCTTAAGCGACTTCAGACATATCGAAACCCTCCCCGATGATTATGTCGCGCCAAAACACATCTGGCTCGTTGTACAGGGCGGCATGGGGGATCAGGTACAAGCGGAGCCTACTATACGATTTGCCCTAAATTCAGTATGGAAAGGAGCGGATATAAGAGTCTCAACGCATTTCCCCGAGTTCTTTACTCATCTCCCTATTGTCTGCAAACGTCATGAAGAGAAGATCTGGGACATCGATACAGAGCCGTTCACTCGTAATACTCTTCCCGGCCCAGAAACCGTCCAATGGCGCATCGTCTCTAATCTCATGTGCCACACGGTCGATTATATCAGCATGGCGGTGCTCTGCCGCACCCTCCCTGACATCGACAAGTCTTATCAGATTCCCGTGAATGAAGATGCCGTGAGAAGAGTGAGGGAATTCATGGGGATAAATGATGTAAGTGATTGTGTATTAGTACATTGTGGTCGGCATTGGCAGTCGAAATCATTTCCAGCACCTTGGTGGCAAGAAGTCGTAGATGGGATTGTTAATCTTGGGCTAACCCCAGTGTTAATCGGGAAAGACGATTCTACGAGGGGAGTTGTTAAAGTTGACGGACGAGGCAAGTCAATCGATCTTACCAATCTTCTTACTCTCGAGGAGTTTATCGCTATCGTTTCCCTTGTCCCCATTCTTATCTCAAACGACAGCTCTCCGATCCATATTGCTGGAGCATTTGATAATTGGATCGTGCTAATTCCAACCTGTAAACACCCAGATCATATCCTTCCTTATCGCAAAGGATCTAAGAACTACAAAGCATCGGCTCTCTATAAGCGTCTAGCCCTAGACGATATGATGACCTCTGTAGCTGAAATGATGGGATCTACGGCTGATAAGATCCCTGGAGATTGGTCTAACTATTTGACAGATCCTAAAGTAGTTGTCCAAAAGATCAATGAGATCTCACTTCATATCTCCAAATCCTTTAGGGAGGAGAACGTCTGATAGGGAGCATTTAGATTCAGAACTGGTTTCTTTTTTAGGCTCATCAGAATCATGATTTACAGAGATATTTTTTTTCCTAGATTCGGAAATAATCTTGTCAACCACTATTCTGTCCACCTTTCTGATCTCTAGCCAATCCCTGACACAAGCGATCAACTCTCCATGCTGGTCATAAAAGCTTACAACCTTCCCCTCAAACTCAGCTTCAAGGCGAAATTCAAATGCCTTGATGAAGGTGGTGTTCAGATCTGCAATTGCCTGTTTGACCATGTAATAGCGGTTTTCTTCTTCTGGAGTTTCTTCAATCTTTTTCTTCATTATTTTTGCCATGATCTTTATCCTTTAATATTGTTACCTTTCCCAATGTGACTTGCTTGATCCTAGCCATTATCCATTTGGACGGCTTTTTGTCTCCCCTTAGCCAGGAATGAATATAACTCCTGTCTACCTTCAACAAGGCAGAGAAGCTGCTAACGGAGATGAGTGTCTTATTTAACCATTCTCTCAAAGTCATATTTGTGGAATCCTGTTGACATATATTGTAGACTATCTGATATGATGATGTCCACTATGAAACACCAAGAAATGTTCATTCTATCAATGATCTTTATCACTGTAATCACTCTTATCCTATGTGTTTACCACATACAGATCAAGAAGCTAGACGTTAAGCGTTACGACTCCGCAGCGAAAGCTAAAATCGTAGAACAACAACAACCAAAACCAAAAAAAACACCATGGTAAACCAAATGAACTTTTTACCCACAGATTATGAAGCACCAAAAACAAACTCCAAATACATGAAATTCGAGGACGGGTCTAACAAATTCCGTATCCTCTCTTCTCCAATCATAGGATGGGAAGACTGGGAGAATAAAAAGCCTATCAGATTCAAACTCAACTTTAAGCCTGAGAAGCCTGTAGACCCTGAAAAGCCTATCAGACATTTCTGGGCTTTCATTGTATGGAATTACTCTTCCCAGCGTATAGAGATCTTAGAGATCACCCAAGCCACTATCCGTAAAAAGATTGAGGCTCTCTCCAAGGACTCTGACTGGGGATCCCCCTACAACTATGACATCAAGGTCTCCAAGTCTGGACAGCGTGTAGATACCGAGTATGAGGTCAACCCCTCTCCCAAGACTCCCATAGATCCTAAGATCAAAGATGCCTTCATAGCTCTCCCCATAGATCTAGACGAGATGTTCAAGGGAGGAGATCCCTTTGCAGCCGCCCCACTCTACCGTACCAAAGCCTTCTGGGAGAAGGATGAGGTAATGGGCGAACCCATCATCCAGGATGATCTTATCACCAAGGCCCAGCAAACAGACATCGAGAGGAGTATCGACACCTACATCCATCCCCATGCACCATCATGGAAAGAGGCTGCCTTCAAAGCCTTCAAGATCACCAACTTCAGCCAGCTCAAGAAACAGCACTATGATCTGGTGATGAAGAGGATAGAGGAGAAGAAGCAGCAGATAAAGACCGACGACGAGGTTCCGTTTTGAAATATAGACTTGTTACTGATGGCCATCTCTTTGCAATTCAGAAGGGATGGCTGTTTAAGTTTTATTATGGATTATATCCAGATATTGGTTTTTGGTGGCCATACAGACATAGTCGATCATTGGGTTCTATTTGTTGGGGGCCAGAGTATTTGGGTAGAAAATTAAGCGAATTTGAGGCCGTTCATCATAAAAATGGGGACAAGTTGGACAATCGAATTGAGAACCTTGAACTATGGACAAGAGACCACCCAACAGGAAGTCGCGTTGAGGATAAAATTACATGGTGCGTGGAATTTCTAAAACAATATCCTCAACAGGCGAAAGAAGCATTCAAAATCTTAATGGGAATTAGGTAAACTCCATGACAAATGACAGATACAGAATCATAGATGGGCCGGAGAGTATCCAAGGGACGGAAGCGTGGTTATCCTTCAGGAAGGGTCGTATTGGAGCTAGCGACGCAGCTTCAATTTTGGGAGTGTCACCTTGGGAAACTCGTCTACAATGTTGGGAACGAATCCAATACGGAACCCAGAAGTCCCCCAACGAAGCAATGAGACGGGGAACCAATATGGAAGCCAAAGCCAGGAACTGGCTTAATGCTCAGGTTGGGAGTGAATACAAGCCTGTGGTTATTCAAAGCGTAGCTCATCCTGACTTTATAGCCTCCCTAGATGGGTACTTCGAAATAAATGGTAGGCCTCTTATATGCGAGATCAAATGTCCAGGCATACACGCACATGGAGACGCCCTTGCAGGGCGTGTTCCTGCATACTATATGCCACAGCTCCAGCATCAGATGGATATGGTCGGTGTCGATGAAATGCTCTACGTTTCCTTTGATGGAGAGAATGGAGTTACTATCTTAGTCCCGAGAGATGAAGAATACTGCGAAAATCTGTTTATCTCAGAATTGGCCTTCCTAGCCTCTTTAATCGACTTTCGTCCCCCAGCCCCTACTGACAAGGACTGGGTTACTGTAGACGATTCTACGGCCCTAGAAAAGGCCGAGAGATACCGCCAGCTAACATTGCTCATCGATGAGCTAGAGAATGAGCGGGCGGAGATTCGGCACCTCCTAGAGCCGGAGGAAGGCCATCCAAGGTTGATTGTTGGGGATATGAAGATACAAAGAGTCATCAGGAAGGGGGCGATAGATTATGAGAAGATCCCTGAACTCCAAGGGAAAGACCTAGAGCCTTACAGGAAGAAGCCAATCATGCAGTGGAGATTTAGCGTTTAGGAATCTTAGCCCCAGACTTCCTAGCGACATTTAGAGCAATGGCAATGGCCTGTTTTTTTGGTTTGCCAGCAGCTTCTTCGGTCTTGATGTTCATTCCAATAGCCTTCTTGGACTTTGATTTTTTGAGAGGCATCTTAGCACTTCCCTTTCATTTTCTTCATCCCTTTCATTTTCTTCATCATGCTCATATCTTCTTTCATGAGCTTTTTGTCAGCCCTAAATTCTTCCTTGATGTGAGCTTTCATTTTATTCTTGAGCATAGGTTTTTTCTTGTGTGACATATGGCACTTCCTTTTGTTAGGGCCTTTTGATAAAGATTTAAACCATTTCCTGTCTATTATCACAAGTTTTTCCTCTGGAAAATATTTCCCAAAGCGTTTGATCTTGGTCTTGGACTTTGGATTCATCCATCCCTTCACTTCTACCCAGTAATGAGAACCATCCAACCTGATTACTTTGAAGTCGGGAAGATAGGTGACGCAACCTCGCCTGATACCTTCAAACCAGAAGGTATAGGGTTCGTAACTCCAATCTTTTATTCTTCCAGCTGTTTTTTCTTTCTGTAAGAACTTTGCATATAGAACCTCCCAGGATGACCTAAAATAGATTTTATTTTCTCCAATGGTTTTCCACCCCTTCTGACTACGCATCTTCTCCCCTAGCTATTTCTCTAATATCATAGAGGGCTTCTTCTATCTCATCTACCCCGCTTGCATATCTATCTAGGATTTCTATCTGTCTTACCCGTTCCTGTTCCATGAACCATTCTGGGAACTTCTTGGAATTCATTCTAGATTCTTGAAAGAGATGGTGTTCCATCAGATTGTCTAGCATAACGTAGATCTTGCCTAAGTCTTCCAATCGGTCTTTAGTCATGAAGTCTCCTTACTATTAGACTGTTCTTTGATAACAGACTTACAGGTTTTACCTAAAGGAGTGTCTAAAATGTTCTACAGAAATAAAAAATCCCTCAGACAAAGATTTCCTCATCGCAAAAGAAGAATGGACTGGTGTCCAGGATGCCACAAACATTTCTGCAACTGCTTTGTTCTAGTCATCTTCAAAGATGTTGTGGAGTGTAGATATTGCGGACTGATCTGGGTTCTGGAAAGCCTGGATGAATTTTATCGTTGGTATGGATATACGAGTTGTGGTAAAGATTTTAGTTGTTTTGAAAAAGAGGAGAACAGCAGCCATGAAAGAATGTTTAACACTTAGACAGGTATCAGAATTACATGGGGTTACGTATCAATCGATATTTTTGTCAATGAAGAAGGGGAAATTAAAGGCCCACAAAGAGGGGCTTAGATGGATGGTGGATGTTAACGATTACAGAACCTTCAAAGAGTTGAGATATTCCCGATCTCTTTCTAGAGACCCAGAGGGAAACCTAATCTACTCTCCTGAAGAAGGAAGATACTCTCCAGTCCAGATAGCCTCCATCTTGGAAACACCAGATCAGAATATTTACTATCAGATCAGGACGGGTAGACTGAAGTGTAAACGGATAGGTGGAGTAATCGTTATCCACAAAAATGACTTTCAAGAATTCCTAGACAAATACAAACCTTTCTCAGGGAGAGTGCAGATTTCTGGGGATTAAAATATAACCTTTCATCTAAGGTAGAAAATTCCCCCACCCGAGTTAAAGGAGGGGGAAACAAGGAGTCGAATATAATGATAAAAGCCCCGTACAAGGAGAGCTTCCACATGGAGAACTTCCACATGATGGAGAACTTCCACATGTCACGAATTCTACAGAAAGACGGGATTAACTGTCTACTGAATGAATTTTTAGTACATGTGAAAGTTCTCCTTGTCAACCCGAAAAGGAGAATTTCTCATGGTATTCAAGAGCTTACACCACAGTTTTGACATAGATCTTGCAGCTGAGTATGGAGTTGAAGAAGCCATCCTCATTCATCATTTCCAGCATTGGATATCTCTGAACCGGAAACGGAAGAAAAACTTCCATGAAGGAAGAACCTGGTCTTACCAGACTATCCAAGAAATAGCTGATCATTTTCCGTATTGGACTTTGGATGAGGTTAGAAATCTAATAGAAAGACTTTGCGGAGGACATTGCAGGTTTTCAAAAAGCAAGAAAAAAGACTTCCACCCCGTTCTAAAAAAGGGAAATTTCAATAAAAGGAAAATGGACAAGACCTCTTGGTATGCATTTACTGACGAGGAGAAATTCCTCAATTCAAAAAATGTTTACGAAAGGTTGCACAACCAAATGCATAAGGGTGGACAACCAAAGCAATACCAGATACTAAATACAGATAAAGTTCCTCCTCTTACTCCTCCTCATCCCAAGAAGAGAGAGACTTACTCAGAAGAGGAGGAACTTTTTTTCAAAGAAAAAATGAAAAAATGGGATCATGAAGGAAATCCTGTCAAAAGCGAGGAGGGTCTTAAGAAACATCTGATAGGAAAGTTTAGGAAAGTAAAGGCAGGAAAAAATGCTGTTATCGAGAATGAAAAACTAATAGAAAAGAACATATCCATAGGAAAAGAAATCTACAAACACATGATAAAAGACCCTTCCAAATGGAGGGTGATACCACATTTTGATGAGCTTACTGGAATATTCCTCATGGGAAGCTTGTATATAATGCCAAACCAGTCTACACTTTCTTATGAAGAAGAAATCCACAAATGGAGAAAACCTTGATAGACGAATCTATATCTATCCACTCTGAAAACCAAGCAGAGATGTCTCTCTTGGGAGGTTGTTTACAATCTATCAACTGGGTGAACCAGTCTATAGCTTCCCTTTTGGAATCCGATTTCTTTTCCCAAGAAAACCGTCATATCTTCGCCACAATCAAAGATCTCTACTCAAAAGACTCCCAAGTCACTTTTCAAGCGATAGAGGCTAGAATGGACCTTAAAACGTGTTCTTTAGACCATCTAGTGGATTGCCTGTCTCTTGGAAACCTAGCTTATGACATGCAGGATCTTATTGAAGACATCAAGGAAGCCTCCAAGAAACGCAATCTTCAACGTATTGGTTATGACTTCCTTAAGGATACTTCATCCCAAACCCGTTCTTCCAAAGAGATTCTTCAGTCTCTTGAGGAACAGATATTTTCAGCTTCTGAAGGAATACAACCTCAGATTCTTAAGCCAATAAAAGACGTTCTCGACAAGCCCATTCCTTTCCTCCAGGAAATCCAGAACCGTCAGGAACTCCATGCTCAAGGCATATCTGCCTTCAAGGGTATCCCAACTGGATTCTATGACCTTGATAAATCACTTAAAGGATTGATCTCAGGACACGTAACGATTATTGGAGCCCGTCCAGGTGTTGGTAAAACAACTCTTGCTCTTAACATCCTGGAGAATCTCGTTACCAAATACCGATCCCCTGTCATGTTCTTCTCCCTCGAAATGCCAGCTACCGAGGTTGCCAACAAGCTAATCTGTCAAAGAGCACAGGTGTCAATGCAAAAACTATCAGATGGTTCTCTCAATGGTGAAGAATTTCAAAGGATCAACGTAGCATACCATGCACTCAAGGAACAGATCATCATCATAGATGACCAGCCCTCCATCTTGATCGATCAATTTAAGGCTCGTTGCATACGTTCTAAACGCATTTATGGCATCAAGGCTGTCTTTATCGATTACGTTCAGCTTATGCGCTCAAATCGCAAAGGAACAGACCAGCGCCATCTTGAAATCGGGGACATCTCTCGTCGTCTCAAAGAGACGGCTAAAGAATTAGAGATCCCCATTATAGCTTTGGCGCAGCTCAATCGCGAAGTGGATAAGCGCACGGACAAGAGGCCATACCTCTCTGATCTACGGGAATCGGGATCTCTGGAGGCAGATGCTGACGAAATACTTCTGCTTCATCGTCCAGATATGCTAGATCCATACGATCAGCCTGGAGTGATCCATCTTCACATTGCAAAGAATAGATTTGGGCCTACAGGCATCATTAAGTTAGCTTTTAGTAAGGAAACGGGATGTATTAATAACTATGCGCCATTCACACAGCCAGGATAGGGCCAAGAACTACCTTTACCTTTTTTTGACAGGTAAACTGCCCAAAGAGATATTCAGAAAACTTACTCCTTCAGGATTTGAGGAATATGTAAAATTGATGGTTGCTATCCAGACTTTGATGGATATGGATATGGGGATTGATACGGAAAATATATACTTACTTACATCAGGCAAATCAATATTATTGTCTTATATTCAGTTAGTGAATCAAATTGACACTGATACTATATTGTCTAGAAATCCACTAGCTTCAGTTTGAAGGGGGTTTCTGCTTGGCTATCGGTTTCACATCGATCTCGATACCTTGTCCTTTGCCTTTCAACACATCCTCCGATAGCTGTTCCATCTCGAAGGACTGTTTAGTGCAGGATGTGAGCATGATGAAGGCGATGAGTATTGTTTTCATAAGAAGACTCCTATTCCTTATTCCACTCTGGCTCTACAAGGATGTATTTGATCCCATCAGAGCAATAGAACCTTACCAGAACCTCATATCGTTCGTCTACCCATGTGTAGATCTGCTCAGGATCAGAGCTTTGGAAGCTCATGGAAAAGATCTCGTTCATCTTGCAGGTGTCTTCGTAGTGATAGTCGGTCATTTCGGAGGCTCCGGTAATGGCATCCAGTGTGTCGGCTTTTCTGGTTCTCTTCCGCAACAATGTCCTGAATTCCATTTATCAATGTATCCAGGTTGGTATTGAACATTTATCCTTTCATAAATAGCAGTAACCATCCACCCATCTTTATCGACCATAAGAACCCAGGTGTTGCTTTCTGGCAACATGATCCACATTAATATATGAACCAGACGTGTTTCTTATGAATTTTGACATTTAATCCCCCATCAACATCATAAAGAATATCAAGGCTAACAGAGCTGCGGCTGTTAGGATTCCTAACATATATTGTCCGATGGTCTTCCATCGTTCTTTGCTTTTATCAGACATTATCATTTGCCGTAGGCGGCTTTTTGTGTCATCTAGATCGTTGTCCATTTATCCTCCTTTTTAAAAAAGCCCCCAGCTTATCTGAGGGCACGTCTATGCTGCCGTCAACCGTCGGAGAGACGACTTCCCCCGACAGCATAGTTGTTTGGGGGAAAGAGATAATATGTCGATTTTTCCCCGATTTTTCGACATGTTTTTTCGATGTGCTTATTCCTTCGCTATGTCATCAGGATTTATCATGATTACCCTTTCCCTATTTCCAGAATACACCATATTCGAACAGGGCGATAGGGGGCTAGAGCAGCGTCTGACTGTGTTGGAAGAACCCAACCTTTCCCATCCCAGTAGGCAAAAGAAAAACAAAATGGATCTGAAGGAACATCATTAAAAAAAGCCCCATATAATCCAGGGTTCTCAGGATTTTTTTCTTCAGAGGAAATCCACTTCATTTGTTTGCCCATACCAAAACCACGATAAACAAAATCGCTATCAGGGCGCGTATTTCCAATTTGTAGGTGTATTTCATAATCCGTTCCTTTCATGGTCTTGCCATGTTTTTTTAGCCATGAATGATAATGCTCCATTCTCTTCCTTTGTCCCACTGTGGGAGTGAGAAAGGATGTAATCCACAAAAGCTTGTAGGTTGTCGAACTCATGAGATTTCTTGAGGGAGGTCATCAGGTTTTGGATGGTTTCTGGACAGAATTTAATTAAGGTATATTTCATGATTTTTTCCTTTTGTGTGGCTAAATTCATTTTTTTCTCCTCAGTCCATTCTTCCTTCTCTGTAATAACATTCAATTCCTAGCTCCTTTGCATATTCTAAAACTGAGTCTTTAGTAGCTATAGCTGGAATTTCTCCTGTTCCTGCACCACCCCCATCGCTAATACGAAGGGAACGTGCGTATCTGCATCCTTTTGGCTTATAGTCGATGTAGAATCCGTTCCCAATAACACAACTCCCGCTAGATTCGCCGACATGTTCCTCTGCATAATTAGAAAGAAGTGCGTCCCAGTGAAGTTGCAGCAATGTACAGAGAGCTTTGAATTCCTCTGTGAGTTCCTTATATGTGTAGATTTTCATTTTTTTCTCCTTGTTGTTGACTAGAGCATCTTGACTGTTGCTCTTGAAAAAGAGTATAGTAAACATCATGTATTTAATGCAAGCGATATGTGGTTTTTCATAGAGGAAAAGTGTGGAAAAGGATGACCCAACAACCAGGTTTTTGGCCGTTTCTTTTTCCGTTTTGGCCATTCTCTTGAGTGCAGTGCAGATGTTCCTTGGCCGAGCAGAGGAAGGAGTGCTCATGTGCTTCTGGGCGAGTCTGGTGATGGGAATATATGGAGTATGCAAGTAAATTATTGTATGGTAACGTCAGGGAAAATAGAGGTGTGAATGGCTCCAAAAAAGGGTAACAAACATGGAGTAGGCTATGGACGGCCAACCAATCCTGGTTTTTCCGATCCAGAAGTTATTATTTTAGGCGAAGAGCTGCTCAAATGGTGTGCTGAGCAAGATGACAACGAAGATAGTAATATAGTTCATTTATCAGAATGGTATTCTGAAATTAAAGGCATCGCTCCTTCACAATGGGAGTCATTAGCACAGAGGCCATGCTTTTTAGCCTATTACGAAAAAGCAATTAAGTGGATGGGTAAAAGAATACTCAAGAATAATCAGATGGCATCAGCTTATGGAAGTCGATTTTTAGGGATTTATTTCAGGGAAGTTCGTGAACATGAAAGAGAGATAGTCGAGCATAAGGTTGACTATGAGATCAAGAAAAAACAAGAGATTGGAAAAGAAGGATATTCTTTAGACCAGGTCAACGATGCTAATCTAGCTTTGATAAGGGCTCAAGGAATTATTGCTGCTCAAGCAGAGCAACTCAAAGAAAAGGATAAGATCATTGATGAACTTAAGCCCAAAGCAGATCCTATCGTTCAACCAAGCGAACAAACGGTTTAATATCTGGGTTGGAGCTGTCCGCTCTGGCAAGACCTATATCAGCATCTACAAGCTCTTAGATCTTCTTAAGAATGGCCCCAAGGGCGATGTCATGATAATCGGAGTGAATCGCTCCACAGTCCAAAGAAACGTTCTGAAAGAACTCTATGGATTCATAGGAGCACCTATGCCGACATCGAAGACGATGGAAGATCGCCTCTATGGGCGCAATGTCTACTTCGTTGGGGCGCATGATGAATCGGCTGTCAGGGCTATTCAGGGCTCAACTCTCTCCCTAGCCTATGTTGATGAGATCACCTGTATCCCTGAACCATTCTGGCGTATGCTTGGTTCCCGTCTCAGTGTAAAGGGAGCGCAGCTCCTTGGTACATGCAACCCTGAAGGCCCAAGCCACTGGCTCAAGAAGAATGTGATCGATCGAACAGATCTTGATGTCGCCTACTGGAATTTTGTCCTCGATGACAACCCATGTCTCGATGAGTCCTACAAAGAGAATCTCAAGAAGGAATATCAGGGATCTCATTGGTACAAACGATACATCCTCGGGGAATGGGCATCATCAACAGGAGCTGTTTTCGATGGATTTGATGAGGATAACCTGTTTACCGATCAGATGGATCAGCCCTCTTTTTATATCGCATCCCTTGACTATGGCACTATCAATGCTACAGCCTGTCATATAGGTGCGATATCCCCTACTAGATGGCCGCAGATTCGGATCGAGGATGAATATTACTACGACTCACAGAAGACAGGTAGAACCAAATCAGATGCTGAGCTTGCTCAGGATATCAAGCGGTTCATATCCTGGAGATCCATCAGATCCATCTATGTCGATCCGGCAGCGGCCAGTCTGAAGGTGGAGTTGCGCAATCTCGATCTTCCCGTCCTCGATGCCAAGAACGATGTCATACCAGGCATACAGATCGTCAACAAGTTCATATATGGGAAGAACCTCGTCGTGCATCGCTCCTGTAAGAATCTCATCGATCAGTTGCAATCATACCAATGGGATCCGAAATCCATAGATAGGGGCGAGGATCGCCCGCTTAAGGTAAGCGATCACGCGGTTGACAGCTTACGCTACATGTGCGCATCTGCATTTCCTCAGGGGCAATTCAATCATCCAGATGAACACTTAACAATAGAACAGATACGGCGCAATGCCTTTGGTGGAGACGAAGATCTCCTGGGGTTTGGCGCACAGGCAATGGGAGGGTATCATTGATTTGACTGGGTTACAACGTTCACCATAAAAATGGAATTCGTCATGATAATAGGATTGAAAACTTGGAACTTTGGCATAAGTCACAACCTCCTGGACAAAGAATAAGTGATAAGATTAAATGGGCTAAAGAGTTCTTAACAGCGTATGGGTACGAAATATCTGATCCAAAGGGAATAGATGGGAAGTTATCAAAACAGTTATGACAGTTCGGGATCTGTAGATCCTACTGACGGCGGGTCTAGACACCTTAAACAGTTTATGGATCAATTTTACCAGGCCAGTTACCCCCAAAACGCCGCTTTTTGGACCCAGGCGGCAATTGACAAGCGTTTTAAAGTAGGCGATCAATCACTTTGGTCAATGATCTATGGGGATAACCAATACTTCCAGGCCCGTAGATTCTTCTTCAATCTCATCCGTCGTCACATAAATATGATCTGTGGCTATCAACGACGTAATCGCAAGTCTACCATTACTCTCCCAACCCAAGGAAATACAGATGCTCTTGCTGACGATTACAACAAGGTACTCAAATGGAGTGAGGAAAGGGATGGGTTTCAAGAATATCTATCACAGAGTTTTGAGGGTGCTTGTGACACTGGCAGTAATTGGCTACATCTCTATCCTTCTTATACCCTTGATCCTATTTCAGGTGATCTATTTACCGATCAGGTTGCTTATTGCAATATTCTCGTGGATCCGTTCTTTCGTAAGCAGGATCTTACCGACTGTACCGGACTCTGGAGACGTAGGTGGGTAAATAGAACGGCTGCTAAGTCTCTTCTTCCTGGACATGCCAAAGAGATTGACAAGATGAACCCTGTTGGTATTAAAGATGGACGCTTTCCCCTCCAAGCAGAGCTAATCAATCTTAACTCCAATCAACTTTTCGCTCTTGATGAGTTTCATTATCGAACTACTCGCGAAGCAACTATCGTGATCGACCCAAAATCGGGTGAAGCTGTCGAATGGGAAGAGGATGAAGAAGACTCTGATGACATGATGGAGCGAACTCTCGCTCAGCAGCCATGGCTAGTCATTAAGAAGCAGCAAGTGCCAACAGTGAAGGTGGGTATTGTTCTTGGAGGGCGTGTATTCTATGATGGGCCTAATCTCCTTGGTATTGATGCATATCCATTTGTGCCTACTCTGTGTTATTATGAGCCTGATATTCAATCTTATGCATGGAGATTACAGGGAATAGTCCGGAACCTCAGGGATAGCCAATATCTTTACAATCTCCGCAAGGTAATTGAGCTTGATATCCTCCAATCCCAAATTAATTCTGGTTGGATATATAAAGTAGATAAGATCGTAGATCCTAAAGCCTTTCGTCAGTCTGGCCAAGGTTTTCTCATCCCAGCCAAAGCAGGCGATGAACCAATAGATAGCTTTCTTAAGCGTATAGATCCTCCAAACATACCCCAGTCCATGATGGAACTATCAAGGAGTCTCAGTGAAGACATTACCAGAATCTCAGGAGTCAATGAAGAACTTCTCGGAGCAGCCACAGACGATAAGTCAGGCATCCTGTCTATGCTTAGACAGGGAGCAGGCCTTACAACTCTCCAGGGCGTATTTGACAAGGTGGACTATACGCAGAGACTCTACGGGAAAATTCGTCTCCAATCCGTACGAAAGAAGTTCTCTAGAGGAAAAATAAGGTCTATTCTTGGTCATGAGCCAGATCCTCGTTTTTTCACATCTCACTCTCTCAAATACTCCATAGCTGTTGAAGAAGGGAACTATAGCACATCTCAACGTCAGATGGAGCTGCAACAGCTTCTTCACTTCAAGGAAATTGGTATCCCTATAGCCAACAAATCCATTCTCCAGGCAGCCTTCATCACCAACAAGAAACAGGTGATTGCTGACATGGAAGAGGAATCCCAGCAGCAACAGCAAATGGCCCAGCAAGAGGCGCAGCAACAGGCCAGGGTAGACAATTCCAAGGTTATGGCTGCCTATGCAAAATCTAAGCTAGATCTTGCCAAGGAGAAGGAAGCTCTCGCCAACATTGATCAGATAGAATCCAAATCAGAACATGAGAAAGCAGAAGCCGATCTTAACCTTGTCAAGATGATGGTAGAACTAGAAGATTTAGATCTTGAAACCATGAGAAAATCTTTTGAGCTTGCACAAAGCATCAAAATAGCAAATAATCCCCAGTTACAACAAAAAGCCCTAAAGGAGGCTATATGAAAGAAAAAGGAATGAGAGGCGCGAAGATGCCATCTAAAGAATTCGAAAGACAAGAAGGTAAGCTTGGGCATACCTCTAACATGAAATATTCATCTGAATTTGGTAACCCAGCTGATCTAGACAAGAACAACGAAGGTCTTGCCAGCTATGCCAAAAAACACAAGATGAAATACTAACCGAGGTGTTCTCATGGCTAAACAACCTCCATCAAAAGGTCATGCTATGCCCAAGAATGAACATTGGGAACGGCATTACAAAGACAGCTACACCAAAGATACCAAGCACTATGCTGGTGCGGAATGGAATCCTAAGAAGTCAACTGACAGGACATGCACACACGAGAAGGTCAATAAGGAAGATCATTGAGATGCAGATCCATTGATCTTTTCGTTCGCCATCCCTATTCCTATTCCTTCCGATCAGGCCGTCCCATGTTCTACACTCTCTGGAACATCCCCAAGATCGAGGCAGCTTTCCGTAGGTATTTTAGGGATGTAGAAACTTATAGGAACTTATAGCGAGTTTTTGGTATAACCGTGTATAAGTGGGTATAAATGAGAGACGAGATCAGAGACCTAGACATATTCAACCAAGAAGAAATCGACACCTATCTCCTCATTACTAAGCTCATATCCGAATCAGATCATATTGATATTATTTACGATGCTTGCTGCACTGCCTTGAAAAATCATTACTGGGAAGTTGCTTCTCGTCTCTTCCACGAGCGTATAGGTGTAAGAGAAAGCAAGGGGAAAAAGTAAATTTCCGATTTTCCGATTTCCTAGGGTTTTAGGAAAATCGGAAAACGGAAAAGGCACACAAAAGTTATAGAAAGTATAACAAATGGACAGACGTAAAACCGCAGGTGAACTCTCCCTCAAAGCCAAGTCTGACACCACCCGTTACGATCCCCTAGAGATAGGAGTAGCCCTAACCGATGACATCTGCGAACAACTCCAAATATGTGCCAAACGTCATTACCACATATTCGATGAAGATGAATATTGCCTCGTGTTGGTCATTGCCTCCGACCCTCTTATCGCTGGTGTTAGGAGGCACAAATACTATGCTTACCCATATCTCCCTTCTCCCCGTCCAGAGCAGTCTGTATTCCTCTACAATAAGCTTAATGGCAACTGCAAACGCCTGTGGTCTCTCCCCAATGCTAAGGTAATGGCTATCATCTCTGAGATGCCCTATGTGGATAAGAGATGGACACTAACCAAATTCTGGAGTGATTCTTTCTTCAATGGGACATTCTGGCAAGAAATTAGAGACCAACACAAGATTTCCATGCTCTCTGAGATTGAATACCTAAATGCAAATCGTTCCGAACTCATCAAGGCGGGATGCAATGAGGTCAAAGGTGACCTTCCCGATACCCCTTACTTCCCTGAAGTCTCTGTAAAGAAGGTCGTAGATAAGTATGAACCCATCCTTGATTAATGCCTTCTCTACCTTCTTCGGAAGACAAAGACACTCTATCGGAACATTTGCTCCTAAGCAATTTACAACATTCCGGTAATGGTTTAAGTTTTTCTGTAGTTCTTCCTTATCTAAAATAACCGAATCATCAGGAGTTTCTTTCATATGACAATACAACCAGAAGCTAAACAGCAAGAGACAAAAGTAGCAGAAATACCTGCTGCAACACAACCGAAAACAATTCCAGAGGCAACTCCCTCTGCACAGCCTGAAGAAACAACAGAGCAGATCAATTGGAGGAAGTTCCGTCAAGTCCGCGAGAAGGAGCGCAAAGAAAAGGAAGAATCGGATCGGAGAGCTTCGGAGAAGGAAGCAGAGGCGAAGGCTCTGAAGGATGCTATGGAGGCTCTACTTTCCAAGCCACAGCCCGCTCAATCGTCAGAAGACATTGGAGAGACAGAAGAGCAGCGTATTGATAAACGCATCCAACAAGCTCTAGACAAAGAAAGACAGAGACATCAAAAAGAACTCCAAGAGAGGGAAGTAAGAGAGTTGCCGCAGAAGCTCAAATCAACCTTCAATGATTTCGATCAGGTATGCACACAGGAGAACTTAGATTATCTTGATTATCACTATCCAGAAGTTGCTCGTCGCTTTAGAAACTCTCCAGAATCTTTTGAAACATGGTCTGACTTTTATAAGGTCATCAAGAGATTTGTCCCAAATCATGACAGCAAGAAAGACCAGAAACAAATGGAGAAGAACCTAGCTAAACCTCAATCTATGTCTCTTCCAGGAGCCACACAAACAGGAGATCAAGCTCCAGCAAAGAATCTAGATGATAAAAGAAGACAAGAAAATTGGGCCAGGATGCAACGTACACTTAAAGGTGCGAAGTGAGCATAGAAATTAGCGAAGAGGATGAAAGATATCTCCGAACCAATTTTCATCGTTTAATTGATGATCTTACCGAAGGGGAAAGAATCGAATTTCTGCAATGGGCATTAGGAGATGATTATGGTGAACTCACCTTTCCACAAAGTCCAGAGCGTTGGAATAAATTACACGGGAATCTTTTACATATTTATTCAAACGGAAAGATGAGTCAGGATCTTCCAAAAATGATAAAAATATGGAAGGAAGCTTGCAAACAATCCTAATCTAAAATATAACAAAGTCAATTAGGTAGTATACCCGTTCACCTGGGTGCTGATTTAGTCGCTTTCGCAAGCGTCACATAATAAATCTTCACCGCAGGTGATACCATGACCAGTTCTACTGGAATCACAAATATCAATAACATGGCTCCTGAGCTACCTCTTCAGTTTTCTGAAGATCTCTTGAGCACACCAATGTTTAACTTGATCCACTCTTTTGGAGCGGATCTACACTATGCAGAAGCGCATATCGGTAAAACAACCCGTATGTCACGCTTTGAGCGTTTGTCTACCGACGGAGGCCAACTTGATGGGTCTGGTATTGATCCAGCACCAGAAGTTGTTGTTCGTACAGACATTGATGCAACAATGGAAATCTATGCCAAGACAGTTGTCATCAACGAGCAAGTAACTCTCTATGAGAACGACAAAGTCCTTACCAAATTCACTGCTCTACTTGGTCAGTGGCTTCGGGAGAAAGAAGATCTTCTCATGAGAGATCTATATGCCAGCTCTGTCAGCTATATCAATGCTACAGGCGGTATCAATGGACAACAGCCATCAGAGATATCTCGTCAGGATGTGAATAACATCGAGAGGATTCTCCTAGGAAATGATGCAAGGACAATGCTTGAAGTGGTAGAAGCGGAATTGAAGTTTGCGACAAGCCCCACCAGGGATGCCTTCATTTGCCTAGCATCTACTAATATCACTCCAGACCTTCAGAACGTGCAGGGTGTGATTCTTAAAAACGCATATCCATCACAAGAAGGACTAAGACCAGAAGAATATTGCTCGATTTCTAGATTCAGGGTATTTGTATCGTCCAAGGCAGCTTTCATTCCTGGCATATCTAGCCCAGGCGGACAAACTGTTTATACATTGCCTATGTATGGTCTAGAAGCAGCTGCAAAAGTAGAGCAAAACAACTATACAGCGATCTTGGGGTATAGACCTCCTTACGTTGTTTCATCAGTTGCTCAAAACAGTCAGCTATACGCTAAGTTTGGAATAGCTAGAGCTATCACCAACCAAAACTGGGTTTCTGGACTTAACGTAACACAAAGACTATAAGGAGAATTTATATGGCTTTCACCCTAATAACCCAAGGTTCCTTTCTCTCAGCAGGAATTAACGTAAAGATTCCCCTCCCAAGCTCAGTAGATTATTTCAAAACATATAATCTAACTCAGATGCCACTTGCTCCATCTACAGCTGTAGTTGTAATGGGAGAATGGTTTGGCGGGAATTTAATCAATCCAGCTAGCGGACTACGATGGAAAAAATCCACATCTACTAGTGTATTGAACTTAGATACATTTGCTACTTCTACAGCTTCCAATGGATTTACCTATGTAACGGCATCTCCAGTTGTGGAAGCACAGAATTCAAATGCTATCACAAACATCACCGCTGTTAACCCAGCTGTGGTTACTCAAACAAATACCTACAATAACGGGGATATCATCCAGATCTATAATACGACTGGAGATCTTACGATTGGCGGAATGAACTTTCAGATCTCTTCAGTATCTAGTAGTGGATATACTCTTCTTGGACTCGCTAACGTAGCTGGCAACGGCCTTGCAGCGGCTACAGCTGGCTATACAAGACGAGTATCTACTAACTGGTCTGTAGATCCTCAGTTCCTCTTTATCACTAACATCAGCCAGGCTACACAAGCTGTTGTGTCTACTTCTGTAGACCCATCACAGTATTATGTAGTGGGACAGAATATACACTTCAGCGTTCCCTCTTCATTTGGCATGACTCAAATCAATCAAATGACAGGAACTATCGTGGCTGTCAACGCTGTATCTGCTACCGGAAATATTGGTGCGTACAACCTTACGGTTAACATCAACTCCTCAGCGTTTACAGCATTTGCTTTCCCAGCTAGTGCTCTGTCACCAACAGCACAGTTGTTTGCTACACTAGCTCCTCAGGGATCTAGCACACAATACAACCCAATGACCAACACCTATACAGGATATAACTTCACCCTAGCGCCTTTCCATACAGGGCAGTTTACTCCTTATATGCTGGTCTATGGAGGAGCACAATCTCCTGGTGGTGCTTCTGGTGATACAATTTTGTGGCAAGCCTACAAAATGGAAGCAACTTCCTATAGTAACGGAACAACTTCTGTTTAATCGATTCCATTGGATGCCTCTCTTCACCGAGAGGCATTCATTCATCGTACAAAGGAGAAAGTGGTGTCCAGTAATACTTACCTTCCTCCTTCTCCAGTAGTCCCGATGTTTCTTGTGATCTCATCGATCACTAATTCCTATACAGCCGTTGTCACGGTGATCACTCCAAATGCATATATCCCTGGTCAGATAATCTACTTTAGCGTTCCATTTGACTATGGAATGTTTCAGATTAATGGATTGACAGGACAGATAATTGCAGTAGATTCTACTAATCTCATTCTTACGACTAACGTAAATACTACTGAGTTTGATACATTTGTTCTTCCTACAGGAGGAGAGCAACCGGCTACGGTATCTCCTGCTGGAGCGAGAAACATCTATAACACGACCACAGTCCCCTTTCATTCATTGAACGGACAGGTGGGAAATTAGGAGAACATATGTCTTTATCTCACATTAGAGAACCAAACCCAATGAAAACGCCAACAGGACAAGAACATGGATTAGTGAAGGTAGTGGGCAATTCTGTTGTTTTTAACGACTACAAACGATTCAAGGAATCTGACAGAGAAAAGATGAAGAAGATGCACCTTGATGAATGCAAAATGGTCAAGGTGACCTATATCAACACAAAGGGTGCAGATCTCCCTCTAGAACTTATTTATTGTAACTGGGATGGAGATCCTCTTCTCTCTTACAAATTCTTACCCGATCATGAATATGAGATACCAAAGGGTCTTAAAGATATGGTAAACAAAAAGAAGATCAAAAAAAGATCGGGATTAGTAGACAAAAATAACAAAGATCTTATGGTAGATTCTGATGTTCCTGGTGAACATCGATTTGTATCAGTAGGAGAATAAAATGACAGCAGTAGCAGCCGCAAACTCCACAGTCTCTTTCATTCGAACGATGGTACGTGAACTCACAGCATCTCCTGGGGAGAATCAGCTGACTACTGCTTATCTCGATCAAACACTCAACAACTTCTACAACAACGATTTTCCTTATGCCATCAAGCTAGACCAAATGCGAGATGTTTACACCTTCTATACACAGCCTTACATAGATCGCTATCCTCTTGATGTAAATTACAACCAGGGAGTCCGTGGGCCATTTTTCGTTGAAGGTGTTCAAGGGCAGCTTTTCAAGGATAGGAATGAATTTTATAACATGTGGCCAAGATGGCCAACTAAGTTCAATTCCATTCAAGGTGATGGAGTGACTGCCACATTCACCTTCACTATTCCAGGCCCATTTTTAGCCAACAACGTTGCTCTTGGAGGCACAGCCACAGGAGGCAATGCCATTGCAGTATCAGATGATGGGTATGGTAATCTCCAACTTAAAGTGCCAAATCCATTGGTATCTGTCCCAACTCAGACAACCAATCCCCCTGTTCCTGGGATGTACAATATTAATACTCAGAATCCAGGGCTTACGACTTCCATCAATATTGGTACGGTTAACTATGTAACAGGTGTGTTCTCAATCACCTTCCCATCGGGCTATATTCCTGCGACTGCTACGCAGAACTATCCTGACATCACAATATGGGTCTCTCAATACTCTCCTGGGAGGCCCTATTGTATGTTGTCATGGAACAACTATCTGGAGATACGCCCTGTTCCTAAGCTCGTTCATAAGATAGAGGTGGAAACATATCTTACTCCAGTACAGTTCATGCTCTCTACAGACAACCCTATTCTCAATCAATGGTCTCAATATCTTGGTTATGGATGTGCCATAGAGATCCTCCGCAGAAGGCAGGACATAGCTGGTGTTCAGAACCTCATGGAAGGTTTCAAGCGTCAAGAAGCTATGGTCTTGGAAAGACAGTCTACAGAGGAGATTGGACAACGTAATTCCAATCTGTTCAGTGGGTCTATCCCTAATCAAGGATGGAACAATGGGTATCTCCAGGGCTGGTATTGATGACTGCCTATACTCCACTTTATATCCGCGGCAATCAAACAGGGCTAGTTCAGAGTCGAGAAGAATTCATATTGCCAGATGATGCATATCCTGTCTTAGAGAACGCTTATGTATGGAGAGAGAGGATAAAGCGCAAGCAGGGATATGAACTGCTAGGAAGGCTTCAGAGAACCTTTAGCAGCGTTTCTATAGGAGATAGTGGTTCATCAGTTTGGACATTTACCCTTTTTACCACTGTCTCTCCAAATATCACAGAGACCACAGCTCAATTGAATCCTGGAAGCATTGTCATCGTAATGGGAGGAGTGACATTCACTGACAAGGGAAATGGAACTTTAACAAGTCCAACCTCAGGAAACAGCGGCACGATCAATTACCAAACATCTGTCATAGCCCTAACCACAACCGTTTCTAGCGGAACTGCCGCAACAGTGTCTTTCGGATATTTTCCTGGGCTTCCAGTTATGGGACTACGCCAAAGGGATCTGAACTCCACCAACAATCAGTTGACGATTGCCTTCGATACTGTTTATGCCTATATATTCTCATCTGGAGCATGGAGAGAATTTATACCAGGAACGACATGGACAGGTAACGATGATGAGTTTTTTTGGTCTACTAACTACTGGGTAGACAATTCCAATCTGAAACTCTTTTGGGCAACAAACTTTTCTGGAACTGGAGGAGATCCAATCCGTTATACCAATGGAGTAACATGGACTAACTTCGCACCAACAATCGATGCATCTGGAAATCTACTCACTCAAGCTCTCTGTATCCTTCCCTTCAGAGGCCGTCTAGTTGTATTCAATACATTTGAAGGCATGAGTCAAGCTGGATCAGTAAACTATCCTCAAAGAATCAGATGGGCGGCTATCGGAAATCCTCTAACAGCTACAGCATGGAGAGATGATGAAAGAGGGCAGGGAGGCTTTCTAGATATACCCACAAATGAGAGTATCACATCTGTAGGATTCGTGAGGGATAACCTTGTTATTTATTGCTCTCGAAGTACATGGCAACTCCGGTATACAGGGAGATCAATCGCTCCTTTCCAGATTGAAAAAGTTAATTCTGAGCTGGGTGCGGAAGGAACCTTCAGTACGGTACAGTTCGATACATCCTTGGTTGGGATCGGTGATAAGGGGATTGTCGAATGTGATAGTTTCAAGAGTAATCGTATTGATATAAAGATTCCCGATTTGGTTTTCCAATTCAACGATTCCACTGAAGGAATGGAAACAGACAGCGGAACGGAGAGGATTCAAGCGGTTAGAGATTTTGTTAATCGGTTGGCCTACTGGACTTACCCATATCAAGCTGGCACTCCTTATCCTATTATCTATCCTAACAGAAGATTGGTTTACAATTATGAAAATGACTCTTGGGCTATCTTCACTGATTCTCTCACAGCTCTAGGTACATTTATAGCATCTAGTGGAAGGACTTGGCAAAACACTCAAATACCTTGGGATCAGGCTAATTTCCCATGGACAAATAGACAGATATCCACACCAGATATCATTGGTGGAAATCAACAGGGTTTTGTTGAATATCTCGACTCGAAGGTCAGTAATGATGTAAGTCTATTTATAACAGGAATCACTGGAAACACCACCACTCCAACCCAAATCACGAGCCCCAACCACAATCTAGTAGAAGACCAAGTTATCCAGATTTCAGGAATTACAGGCACTACATTTCAGGATCTCAATAACGGAATATTTGGGATATCGATTGTAGATGGCAACAATTTTCTTCTCTATGTCTATGATTCTTCAACTCAGGATTTCACTACGCCCCAGCTAGACGCCTCACAAACTTACAATGGAGGCGGTCAGATAGCGGTTAGAGATGGATTCTATATTCAATCCAAGAAATTCAACTTTCTAGATGACGGAGAGAGTATACAGATGGGCTACATAGACATTCTGATGGATTCGACTCTCTCTGGAGCTATCAGCATGAATGTACTGATGAACTATAACGAAACCGATCCAGTGAATATAAAGCCCCAGAATGAAGATCCAGACACGAGCCAATCAAACACATTCTTCAATTCAATAGTTCCCACTAGCAATCCAAATTCTGATGGTGTTTCTGGGACAAAATACTGGCAGAGAATTTACTGTCCTACCAGAGGGAACTTCATAACGATTGTCTATACACTCTCGTATGCTCAACTTGTAGGAATAGAACAACAATCAGATGTTCAGATTGATGCGCAAATATTATGGAACCGTAAAGCTGGAAGGCTAACCAATAGATAGAGGACAAAATGAGCACATATTTTAGAAATCAACCAGTTGCAACAGATGACTTAGATGTCAGTCAGCCTTTTCTAGTGACTAACACAAATACAGCGGATACGGTGTTTGGGATTGAGCACTATGCATTTTCAAATACTTCAGCAAACCAAGGGCTGCATAACACAATAACCACACCTGCCTATCAAAATCCCATAGGCACTCCATCCGCATCTCCTCCTACAACGGTTGCAAGTCCTATAATGTATTGCTTTCAGGATGCTGCGAATATTGGTGTGCTTCAATATTCTAGAGGGCCAAATAATTCAGTTCCCAGCCCAATTACTACACTGCAATCTCCTTCTTCAGGAATAAGTTTAGCTTTTAATGCTACTACAAATGTTCTTGATTTTACTGGAGTTACAACTTTTGCAGTCTGCATGTTATATGGAATTAAAAATGGAACAACTTCCAGTCCATTTATTGTCACTTTTTCACAAGCAAGCGGAGGAAGTGTAAGTCTTTTAGGCCCTAATAGTGGTATAGCAGCTCAATTCAGTGGCAAAATTCTTCAGATAGTAAATAGTTTTGGAGGAACAGCTAACTTTTGGTGGACGCTCCAATTCTTAAGGATTCAGTAATGGCAAATCAAACCAGTCAAATATTCGAATCTTATGTTCCTGTCTATGATGTTGTTCCAGAGAAATGGGAAGATGCCAGAGAGTTTCTTATAGAGCATCTCAAGAAGATTTCCAATGCGGTTAACATCCGAGAGATAGGATGGTTCTTAGATGAAGAACTTCTCAGCGGCAAGCAATTCATCCCTGGCGTAAACAACAATCAGGCATTCAGGACGATCCTACGAAAAGTCATCACCACTACAGGCATTGTATCTGGGTTAAATACATTCGCTCATGGGGTGACAGTTGATGAGAACTTTACCTTAATTGACCTATGGGCAGCTGCCTCTAATTCATCTAACTTTATTGGAACACCGATAAATGGTACTGGGAATATAGCTGCTTCCAGAGCGGGTTTAGATATAAACTACGACGCAACAAATATATATGTTCTATCCAATGGAACGTATGATAGATGCAACATAATGTTTGAATACATTCAGGAGGTCTAAAATGTCATTCATCACCAATTCATCCCCTTATGGGTCAAACAACATGGGCATACCTCAAAGAGGACAATCTGGGGGATCTTCATTTTATCAAGCACTTTTTGGGAAACCAGAAAGAAACTACCAGCAATCTCTTCTGGGCCAAGAGCAGCAAGCGGGCTATAAGAACCTTCTTCAAGCCGGACAAGGCCCAGGAGCAGGTGGAGCATTTGGTCAGTCAGCAGACTATTATCGTGATCTTTTATCCGACAATAGCCAGACAGCTAATGCTATGTTCGCTCCAGAGCAAAGACGTTTCAGAGAACAGATCATTCCAGACCTAGCGGAACAATTCGCTGGAATGGGGTCTGGCGCCCTATCTAGCAGTGGATTTCGCAATGCTGCTGTCAATGCTGGGACAGACCTATCCGAGAGGTTAGGAGCCATTAGAGCGCAGCTCAGATCGGAAGGGGCTGCTGGTCTTACATACATAGGTCAAAGAGGTCTACAGCAATACAATGAGAATATCCATAGGCCAGAGACATTTGGGCTTATTGGAGGCCTTGCAGAAGGAGCTGGTAAGACTGCTGGAACTATGGCAGGCAATTGGTTGGGAGGCAAATTTTAAATGGCACAGACAATCGAACAGGGAGACATTTTCGGAAGAATAGGGAAGTCCTTTGGTGAAGGGTTCAGTGGTCAATATGAAGACAGCATGAAAAGGAATCAGCTTGCAAATGTTTTTGACAAGATTGAGGGTATTCCAAAAGAGATAGGAAAGGTTATAAGAGCCCCAGGAGGAAGAGAGGCTCTTCCTACTGTATTGCCTTATATTCAGGCCAGAGGAGCTTCTCAGAGGATTTTAGATCAAGCTGGAGTTTCTTCTGAAGGGGAACAGCCTCTACAATCATCCGCTACAAAAGAAGGAAAAGTTCTTCAGCGTCCAGAAAGATTATCTGAAGACCCCGAGATTCTTAGTATTAAGGGAGCAAAGAGACAGCTAGAAAATCCTCTTAGGTTTCCAACGGTGGCTTCTGCAATTGAATATGAGGCAGGGAGAGCAAAAACACAACAGAATCAAATCACAGCTGTTAGGCAAGACTTTGACAAAATTCTAGAAACAAAGATTCAGAAAGGTGGAACAGAAACTTACAAAGATGTTTTAGGAGATCTCCAGGAGAAGTTCAAAGCACAGGCAGAAGATGCAGTTCTCTCTGGCAAGATGACAGACAAAGAAGCTGCAAGATACTATGGAGATAAAGCTCTAGACTTTGCTAAAGCAAGAAACAAGTTCACCGTTCCTGGAAGAGATTTCTGGTCTTCTTTATTTACTTCCAATCCTCTAAAGGAAGTGAGAGCTGTCAAGAAAGCCTATGATGATGTAGGTGAATCAGAATCTTTTATAAATGATCTGGTATCAAGAAGAAAGTTTAGTCTTCCTATAGCCAGTGAATTAGCTAAACCTCCAACTTCAAATGCAGCATCCTTCTTTTCTGGCCTTAAACAGGCTGGATTTGGGGAGAAAAATGACCAAAAGGTATTTTCCAAGGCTTTTAATCTTCTGACTCCCAAAGACAGTCTGCAAGCTTTTGCTTCACAACTCAGGAGAAAAGGATATTCCCCTCAGGGATTTCTTGATTATGTAGCTTCTACAGAAAAAGAGATAACTCCCTTCCAGGAAAGAGAACTTCAGGAATCTGGAAGTTTTGAGCCATCTCTCTCTGATATCCTCTACTTTACAATGACAGGTAAGAAACCATGATCGACAAGATACTTTCTCTCTTAAAACTAAAAAACATATCGTCTTCTGATCTGATTAAGAAAGGATTAGAGAAAGTAAACCCAAAATTTTCCAACTTCTTTCAGGAGGCTGGAAAATATGGACATTCTTTGGGAGCAACCCTAGGCTTTCTTCAATCAGAATTTGGGGGCTCTTCCAAAATTGATGAAACGTCTCGTCCAGATGAACAGGCAAATCTTGAATTACAGAGACAATCCGAATTGCCTGGTCGTATAGCTGCTACAGCAGGAAAAACAGCTCTAGGAGCTGCATTGGGTGGTGCTGGTGGAGCAGCTTTGTCAGGATTAGGAGCTTCAATGGGACAACAAGGACAACAACCTCAGGGATCTGCTCCACAACAGCAGCAACAACCATCCGATCCTCTTTCTGGTCTTAATGAATTTCCTGAGTTAGTTCAATTCATCAAGAAGGAACAGTCCTCTGGAGGCAATGCACAGTCTATCGCTTCCAAAGCACGTAAATCTTCTCGTCTCTCCGATCAGGTAAACTCTATTGAAGAACACTCTGGGGAGCCATTTGAGGACATCTTATCTAGGCTGATTGGTCAGCCACAGCAATCATCTCCAGGGACAAGGGAATCACCTACAGCTAGGCTAGCTGCTCTCATCCAGGCATACAAACAGAATAAGGGCAGAAGGTAATGGACGAGATCCTCCAACTCTTCCTAGAGATTATTCAGAGTGGGGAGACGGTGCCAGAGGAGCTTCTCAATGAGATGATTGGCCTTCTGGAAGAAGAACTTCAAACACCAGAAGGAGAAGAAGCTCCTATTCCCCCAGGTGCTGAGCTTCTTTGGGTGCTCTCGGGAGAGAATCCAGAAGTCTTTACCCAATATCTCAAAACATTCCCCGATCCATCCATCAATATTCTATCTCGCAATCCTGCACAGATTCAATCCCTCATTCAACGCTTCCAAAGCCAAATCACAACACCGCAAGGAGAAGCTCAGGATGGCATTGCAAAGGCCGATCTCAACTCCTCCAATATCTATGGCTTTCGTTACGATCCTCGCAATAGCAAACTATTCGTCCGCTTCCAAAGCGGCAGTGTCTATCAATATGATGGAGTTCCACCCAAGATCTTCAAGATGTTCCAGGCGGGAGCTGTCCCAGCCAAGACAGACGGTCACAACCAGCACGGTATGTGGTGGAAAGGGAAAATCCCAAGTTTAGGAGCTGCCTTCTACAAACTTATTAGACAGCAAGATTTCCCATACAGACAGCTCAGATAATTTATTTCCCTTGCAATAATCCGAAGATTTAATTACCTTCAGCCTTAACAGGTAGTAGAGGGTCGTTCCCTCGCAGGCTGTAAGAGATACGAGTTCGCCTCCGTAAGAAATATTAACTTTATATTTTTTAAACGGAGTAACTATATGACCTCATTCGTCTCAACAGATCCACTAGATAACCTAACAAATCTTTTCCAACGTCCTATCACTATTACTGCTTTCCGAGCACCTACTGTCAATGATGTTCAGCCTATCAATACTACATGGGCTTACGTAAATGGCAGTTCAACTACCCTTTATAGCTCACTTGGTAATGGTACATGGGATACGGGTGGGGAAGCTCAAGCAACCACTACTATCGCAGGGATCACTCGATATGCTACTTATGCTGAAGTCTCTTCAGGAACAGGAACCAACAATGCTACTTTAGCAGCTGACGTATATAACTATATCAATACAGTAGCCATAGGTGGAGCCCCTGTTTCTACAACAGCAACAGCTGGGATAGGTAATCTAGCATCAAATAGTCAAGCAGTTGCTGGTACAGCTTCTACACCAACTGTAGCTCTTTTTGTAACTCCTTCTAACCTTGCCTCTGTGTTTGCAGCTAATCCAACGATCGGATCTACAACACCCGCTGCCGCTACAGTGACAGCATTCACCTCTGTAGGTACTGCAAGTATCAATGCTACGGGAACAGCAGCAACTACTATTGGTGGTTCAACAGGTTTGATTACCATTGCATCAGGTTCTGGTGGCATCACTATGACTGGCGGCGGAAATACCATTTCTCTCTTTGCAGATGCAGCAGCTAACGCTATTACTCTTGGTTCAACCACAGCATCAGCTTCTCTAACTCTAGCTTCTGGTTCAGGGGGAAATACCCTGATTGCTGGTAATGCAGCGGCTACTATCACTATTGGTGCTACAGCTCAAACAGGAAACGTAACCCTTGTTTCTTCTTCAGGAACAAACAATTTAATCATAGCAGGTGGTAGCGGTGCTACAACCCTTACCATAGCAAACGTCCAAACAGCTGGTTCTGTAGCTATCGGATCCGGGATGACCAGTGGAACCATATCCATTGGTGGTACTGGAGCTATGACAGGAGCCTTTACTCTTGCTCCATCGACTGCTGGGCAGACCATCAACTTTGCTAACGGGGTTATCACTACAGGAACTACTACCCTTAACATTCTAAGTGGCACTACAACTGGTGGAACTCAGAACTTTAACGTAGCTTCTGGAACAGGGGCATCAACCGCTCAGACAGTCAGTTTCTTCAATGGAGCTAACTCCAATACAACAAACACCTTCAACGTGGCAGGTTCTGGAGCAAGTGGAACAGCTGTTGGCATCAATATCGGTACTGGAGCGGCAGCCCATGTAGTAACCATAGGTTCTACATCAGCCGGAAATATGGCTCTAAAAGTAGCCTCTGGAAGCGCATTCTCCATTAGCGGAGGAGCAGCTACAACCTATGCCATTGGAGGTTCTGCAACTACTGGAACAATCCTCATTGGCGGAACAGCCCAAACAGGAACGATCACTTTAGGCTCTTCTTCTGGAACTAACATTGTAGCCATCGGAGTAGGAGCGGGAGCTACTACTGTAAATATAGCTACTGGAGCAACAAACGCCAAGGCCGTAAACATAGGAACGGGTGCGGTAGCCAACGTAGTTACAATCGGATCTGCCTCTGGAGCAGCCTCAACTACTCTCTATACTGGTTCTGGTAACTTTGCCGTTATCGGAGGCGGAAATACTGTTGGCATCGGTAACGATGCAGCAGCCAACACCGTAGTTGTAGGCTCTACTACTGCAAGTGCATCTCTAGCCCTACAATCAGGATCTGGCGGAGGGACTGTTATTGCAGGTAACGTTGCGGCAACCATTCTCATCGGAGCAACAGCCCAGACTGGAACGATCACTTTAGGTAGCTCTTCAGCTACTAACAATGTAATCATTGCTGGAGGCTCTGGCGCAACAACCGTAACCATTGCTAACGTTCAGACAGGCGGTTCTGTGGCCATCGGTGCATCCATGACCTCTGGCACAATTGCTCTTGGTGGAGGACAAACCTCGGGCACAATCACCATCGGCGGTGGAGTGCAAACGGGAACAATCACCATTGCTGGAGGAACTGGAGTTCAGGCAATCAACATAGCCAACTCTACAGGTGTAAAAACCGTTTCTATAGCTACGGGATCCGCAGCCAACATTGTAACAATCGGTTCTACGACCACTTCAGCTACAACCACAATCCAAGCTGGATCTGGTGGTATTGTTCTCGCAGGGAACTTGAGCTTAGTGGCAAGCGGGCCACAAATTCTTCAAGGAGCTGGAAGCCCAGCTGGTTCGGTAACCGCTCCACAAGGATCTCTTTACATAGACAATAACGCGTCTACGACTACTTCTAGGCTATGGGTTAATACCACAGGGTCAACAACGTGGGCATATATCACTACTTCAGCTTAATGGGTATTGATTAACTACACATCCTGTGGTAGAAATATCACAGGATGTAAAATAGGAGATTCCAATGTTATCAGACCTCAAGAAGATAGAGCATAAGATCGGAGATAGATTCTATCATTTCACATGTGCTCCAGACAGCCCGTTAGTAGAAGTTAAAGAAGCTCTTTCTCAATTCATTGGATACATAGTCAGCATGGAGAACAATATTAAAAATAGTCCCCCTCCATCTGTTCCAACAGAATCAACTTCTACAGTAGAAGAACCACCAAAGGAATAATATATATGTCCTCACAACGAGCAGTCATAGATACCTTGAGAACTCTAGCAGAGGCAAGTATAGGTGCTAGCTATACTGCTGTCGGCAGTCCCACTACAGATGCCGTCAGGATCATTTGTTTTACAAATGCTACAGATGCGCCTATGTATTTCTCTGATGATGGTGTCAACAACAAGCTATACATAGCTTCTGGAGCTTTCAAGCTCTTTGATATCACCACAAATAGGAATGACAAAGGTGGAGATGGCGGTGATTTGGCCTTTCCTGCCAATACTCAATATTATGTGAAATATGCATCCACTCCTTCAACCGGAGCTGTTTTCATTGAAATAATTTATGGTGGCTAAATATATGACTGTAAGCACATTTGAATTTGAGAAGTTTAAAGATGGCATGGATGAGAGGTTTCGCTCTCATGGAATGAGAATAGCTTCTCTAGATTCTCTTTTTCAGGCCAACAGCAAGAATGAAGAAAAACTTCAGGAACACAGTAAAATTCACGCCAAACTCCAATCAGATCTTTCAGATGAAGCAAATAAGAGATCTCAGGTAAGCAAATCGATAGATGAATTGAAAGAGGAACATCATAGAGTTTTTATCTCTCTTTCAGACGGGCTTTCCAAAGTAATGAAGTCTCAGTCCTCTTTGGGAGATATTCTCTCTGGAATGCAAAAGATTCAAAGTGACCATGTGTCTAAACTATTTTCTGTATCTTCTCATTCTGATGATATTGCATCTCTTAAGTCATCTAATGAAGTTCAAAAAAATGTAATTGACCAACATAAGAAAGTCATTTTTGATCAAATGGAAGGGCATATTTCTTACATAAAAGAACTTTTTTCTTCTCTCAAGGATCTGAAAGATTTAGTTCAGTCGTTTGCCTCTGTAGATCATGAAGCAATAAGAAAGAAAGATAAAGAAGCAATGACCGATTACATAGAAAATGTATCCAAACTTCTTAAGGATGCAATATCTCATCATGAAAAGTTTGTGGGTTCTTCTCTTGAAGATATGCGTAGATCCATGAAGGAATCGCTTTCCAATATCAAAGTTCCTTCTTCTCAAGATTTGGACAATGCCTCAAAAGCAGCTCAAGTTCTATCAACGCAGCAGAATATAATCCTAGACTCCAAAAATGCCATCTTGAGAAGTACCAATAACGAAATGAAGATCGCTACCCTTGAGAAGAAGGTAGAAAAATTATTGCTTCTAACGGCAAGGTTAGAACTTTCACAGTGAGGGGAAAGTGTCACAAGCAGGCCCGCTAAGTGGAACAGGTGGCTCTTTACCTCCAGATGTAGCAACTTCTTATGTAACTGATTCAGGAACGGCTGTTCCTGCTTTAAATGTTCTCAATATCAATGGTGGCGCTGACATCACCACTTCCGGCTCTGGTGATACAGTTTTGATTACCTTTACTGGGGCTGCCTCAGGGGTTTCCAGCATAAATGCTACATCTCCTTTAACCGCTAACGGAGTATCTGGCACACCAGAAACAGGAACCGTAACCATTGCTATTTCAGGTAGCACCGGAGTTTCTTCTGTTACGGGTACAGCCAATCAGATTACCGCTTCTCCTACTACAGGGGCTGTTACCTTAAGCACCCCTGTCACCTTCATAGCTCCAGGGACAATAACAGCTACCACATCAACTACAAGCCCTTCTTTTATCACTGAAGGAACCTCATCTGGAAATGTAACGATAGAGTCAGCTTCTGGCACATATAACTTCATTCTTCCTACGACTTCAGGAACCAGCGGATATTTTCTTACCTCTGCGGCAGGAGGGACTCTAACCTGGACAGAACCTGGAAGTGGCGATATCTCGATCACAGGTGATACAGGAGGGGCGTTAACCTCTAATAGTTTTACATTCACAGCTAGCGGCATTGGATTATCATTTGGAGGTTCAGGAAGCACAGAAACCCTATCAGGAACTCTCAAATTGGCCAATGGGGGTACATCGGCAAGTCTTTCGGCTTCAGATGGTGGAATTTTCTACAGTACTGCTTCAGCAGGCGCTATCCTTGCTGGGACAGCCACGGCTAACCAAGCGTTGCTTTCTGGGTCTTCGACAACGCCTGCCTGGAGTACTGCAACATATCCAGCAACCACCACGATAAATCAAATACTTTATTCATCTTCAAATAACGTGATTGCTGGAGTTACAGCAGGAAATTATGGAGTTTTAATCTCTTCGTCATCGGGAGTTCCTTCCTGGCTAGCTAACGGGACGACAGGTCAATTATTAACCGCAACAACTTCAGGAACGCCTTCCTGGGAAAACCAAGCAGCTAGCTCTATCACCATCACTGGGGATATTGGAGGGAGTCTTACAGGAAACAGCTTCACCTTTACTGCCAGTGGTATAGGCCTTTCATTCGGGGGATCGGGATCAACAGAAACCCTATCAGGAACTCTCAAATTAGCCAACGGAGGAACTAATGCAGGTCTAACGGCCTCTAATGGAGGTATCTTTTATAGCACAGCATCGGCAGGAGCTATCCTCGCAGGCACATCCACCGCTAATCAAGTAATTTTGTCAGGATCATCTACTACCCCCACTTGGTCTACTGCAACTTATCCATCTACTACTACAGCGAATCAGATATTATATAGCTCATCTACGAATACTGTTTCAGGATTGATCACGGCTGCAAGTGGAGTCCTTGTCACCAGCGCAGGGAGCGTGCCTTCTATAAGCTCTACATTGCCTTCTGGATTAACAACTACGCAGTTGACAATAAGCGGAACTCCTAGCGCAAACAACGACGCGACTAACGTTCTATATGTTCAAAATGCTTTAGCTACCGTAAATCCATCTACTTCTGTTTATGCGGCGACAATAGTAAATATTCCTGGTACGTATACCTCTGTTGGAAGTGGCATAGGAGATACTTTTTTAACCACAGCAACAGGAACATTTACTCTAGATGGGACAACACCGCCTCTCTTATCCAGGATTCTGTTCAAGAATCAAACCACAACTTTTCAAAATGGCGTCTATAATCTCACAACAAATGGTACTGGAATAACCGGATCTCTTTTTACGAGATCACTAGATTACGATCAGCCCAGCGATATCAATTCTACAGGTGTTATAGCTGTGGTGAATGGAACTGTTAATCAACTTACTGGGTGGCTTTTAAATGTCACTGTCGTAACTGTGGGGGTGAGCCCAATTACGTATGTTCAATATAACGCTGCTCCGATAACCACAACCCAATATGATGTTCTGGTTGGAGGAGCTTCGAATACTGTGGTTTCGGTAGGTCCTGGAAGTGCAGGCCAGGCACTTCTTAGTGGAGGAAACGCTGCAAATCCTGCATATTCAACTCCAACGTATCCAAGTGCCAGCGGAAGCGCTGGAACTATTCTTAGATCAGACGGAACAAACAACGTCTATACGACAGCTACTTTTCCAAACACGACGACAATAAATCAACTACTCTATTCTTCTTCGGCAAATACTATTGCGGGATTATCGACAGCCAATCAAGGTGTTCTCACCACAGGAACTGGAGGGGTGCCAGTTATTACTGCACTAGCTACAAATGGGCAGTTAATTATCGGATCTACCGCCGGGGCTCCTGCTGCTGCGACTCTAACAGCCGGACTTGGAGTCTCGATTGCTAATGGAAGCAACAGTATAACAATAGCCAGCACAGGAGGGGGATTCAACTGGACAGATGCGACAAATGCTTCCTATACAGTGTCTGCTCAGAATGGATATATTGCTGATCGGTCATCTCTCGTAACCTTTACTCTTCCGACGAATAATGCTCTGGGGGATACTATTAATATTGTTGGAAAGGGGAGCGGCGGATGGACAATTGTCTACACGACAGGACAATTCATCCAGTTCGGATCTAGCGCCACAACCACTACAACAGGAAATTTGGCCTCTTCGAATCAGTTCGATTGTTGTGAGTTGGTTTGCACAACAGCAAGCGCAAGCGCCCCTATTTTTTCAGTAGTTACAAGTATCGGAAACTTACAGGTAACTTAATGACTTATAATAATTCAGCAAATTACCAGGTCAGCCAATACGATGTGGTCACAGGAGGTGCCAATAATCTTCTGAATAACGTGCCTTCGGCAGCTAGCGGAACTGTTCTTACTTCGAACGGAGTCTCCGCCCAGCCTTCTTTTCAATCTGTTTCTTCTGGGGCTTTTCCGTGGTCTGTGGTTAGTGCAACGAGTCAGACTTGCGTTGTGAATAATGGCTACATTTCTTCCAATGCGTCTCAAGTGAATATGTATCTCCCATCAACAGCAGCAGTAGGCAATGAACAGAAATTCGTTAACATTGGAACAGGATTTATAGTACAGCCAGCTTATGGACAAACACTAAGCTTTTTATCTCAGACAGCTACATATCCAAGTAATCTACAAACGAATGCATCTCAAGCAGCCATGGATATAGTTTGCGTCAATGCAAGCACAAGTTGGAATGTCATCAATAACGAAGGAACATTTACGCAAGGAATTATAACTTCAGCCTTGAGTGGATGTTTTTCTTCGGTAGATTTTATGTATATTAAGGCAAATGGAACCGCTTGGGGTTGTGGTCAAAATTCTTATGGAGAATTGGGGAACCAGAATGAAACATCTTATTCTTCCCCGATCGCCACTGTAGGGGGGAATAGTTACATTCAGGTTGTAACTGCTAATAATACTACGATGGCTTTGCGAGGAGATGGAACTGCCTGGGCTTGGGGAAACAACGGAATTGGACAAATAGGAAATTTAACAACCACAAGTTATTCATCACCAGTATCAGTCATTGGTGGGTTCTCTTTTATTCAGATCGACACTGCCGGAAACAACACGGTTAGTTTAAGCGCGGGACTTACTAACACTGGAACAATGTTCACATGGGGAAATGGAGGAGATGGACAGATCGGAAATCAGACGACAAATAGCTATTCATCACCAGTATCTGTCGTTGGCAATCATTCCTTTGTCCAAATTTCTTTAGGGACTAATTTTGCATATGGCCTAAAAGCGACGGGGGATATTTGGGGATGGGGATTAAATACTTTTGGTAATATCGGAAACAACACAACCAATTCCTATTCATCTCCTGTAAGTGTCGTGGGAAACCATTCTTTTATTCAGATTTCCGCAGGAAAAAGCAGCATTTTGGCATTGAAAGTAGATGGGTCTTGTTGGTTTTGGGGGGATAATTCATTTGGATGCGCTGGTAATCAGACAAACAATACCAGTTATTCTTCGCCGATTAGCGTTGTAGGGGCTCATTCCTTTATTCAGATAGCTAGCGGCGGGCATTCTTCTTGCTATGGTCTAAAAGCGACCGGAGATGTCTGGGCATGGGGAGATAATGCCTCGGGACAATTAGCGCAAAATAATACAACGTCCTATTCCAGTCCTGTTAGCGTTATAGGAAACTTTAGTTTTGTAAAAATAGCAAGGAATGGTCAAGACGTGACAATCTCTTCAATGGGAGGATGGCTTTCGAATGGTCAATTATATGCATGGGGAGCAAACACCTATGGAGAATTGGGCAACAACACAATTACTAATTTTTCATCGCCAATTTTGATTTTAAACACTCCTTAAGGAAGTTATGGCAGGATACAACAACTCAGCGAATTATCAGGTAAGCCAGTACAATTTGATTACTGGAGGAACCAATAATCTCCCGAATAATGTTGCTCCTGGAGTCAGCGGCACTCTACTTACATCAAATGGAGTGTCATCGCAATCGTCTTATCAATCATTTTCATCAGAAACATTTCCATGGTCTGTCGTGAGTGGAACGAGTCAAACCTGTGTTATAAATAATGGGTATATCGCTTCCAATGCAGCCCAAGTAAATATGTATCTTCCCTCTACAGCAGCATTTGGGAGCGAGGAAAAATTCACGAATATAAATGCTGGATTCAATGTCGTTCCAGCCCCAGGACAAACGGTAAGATTTCTAGCTCAATCAGCTACTTACCCAAGCTATTTTCAAACCACGGTTGCCAATGCAGCCCTGGACATCATTTGTACCAACGCAAACACCTCATGGAATGTTGTTAATAACGAGGGGACATTTACGAATGGCGTGATTACTTCGGCTTTAAGTGCTTGTTTTACTGGAAATGACCTTCTCTATTTAAAAGCGGGCGGTCAATCTTGGGGAACAGGATTTAACGGATCAGGAGAGCTTGGAAATGATACTCGAACCGTTTATTCTTCTCCTATTTCAACAGTAGGTGGAAATAGTTACATTCAAATTTATTCAGCACAAAATGCCACATTAGCTCTTAGAATAGATGGTTCTTGCTGGTCTTGGGGAAATAACACTTCTGGACAGCTTGGAAATAATTCAACTACAAGCTATTCATCACCAATATCCGTAGTAGGAGCATTTTCTTTTATTAAAATTCAAATATCCGGACAAACCGTTACTCAGCTAGGTATGTCAGCAGGACTTCTTGCCACTGGAGCTGTTTGGATGTGGGGAGTGAATAATTATGGGAATTTAGGAAATGACACCTTAACAAACTATTCATCACCTATATCCGTTGTCGGTAATCATAGTTTTGTTCAAATTTCACTTGGTGCTTTGTCTTCTTATGGTTTAAAAGCAGACGGTTCTTGCTGGGCTTGGGGAGCAGGAGCAAATGGTGCTGTCGGTAACAACACCACCAACTCATATTCTTCTCCTATATCAGTCATTGGAGCGCATTCATTTATCCAAATCTCAGCCGGAAATCAATGTGCTTGCGGCCTAAAAATAGATGGTTCTTGCTGGTCTTGGGGATATAATTCACAGGGACAGCTTGGCACACAAAATGGGACGAGCTATTCAAGTCCCGTGTCTGTTGTGGGTGCTCATAGTTTTATTCAGCTTCAATCAGGAGGAACAGGTAGTTGTTATGGACTTAAGGCAAACGGCCAAATTTGGTGTTGGGGAAATAATTCTTCGGGTCAGCTAGCACAGCAAAATACAACAAATTACTCGAGTCCTGTAAGCGTCGTTGGTGGGTTTAGTTTTGTAAATCTCGCAGCAAATGGAATAGATAATGAAACATCGTCTATGGGAGCTTGGATATCAAATGGACAACTTTGGGCCTGGGGATATAATTTTGGCGTATTAGGAAACAATTCAACAACGAACACTTCTTCTCCAGTTTTAGTCCTAAATACCCCTTAAGGAAAATATGGCTGGTTACAACAATGACCTCGATTATACTCTAAGTCAATATGCCATTCTCACAGGTGGTGCAAATAACACTCTAAATAATGTTCTCCCTGGAGTATCAGGGACGGTCTTAACTTCTAATGGCGTGTCCGCTCAACCTTCTTTTCAATCTGCTCCATCAGGAAATTTTTCATGGAACTCAACCTCAGCAAGCAGCCAATCTTGTCTCGTGAACAATGGATATGCAACTACAGGTTCTTCTCAACAGAATATGTATTTACCCGGAACAGCAGCTATTGGGGGTGAGATCAAGCTTTCTAATATCGGATCTGGGTATGTAATACAGCCTCCCTATGGACAAACCGTAAATCTACTTTCTCAAACAGCCACCTATCCAAGCAATTTACAAACAACAACAGCCAATGCGGCCGCAGATCTTGTCTGTACCAATGCGAATACTTCTTGGACTGTCGTCAATAATGAAGGAAGTTACACACAAGGGATTGTAACCTCTGCTCTTAGCGGGTCGTTTTCTTTCGCTGATTTTGTTTACATAAAAGCGAATGGAACCGCTTGGGGATGTGGACAAAACGCTCAAGGAGAATTGGGCAACCAGACGGTCACTAGCTATTCATCTCCTATAGCTACCGTTGCTGGACAGAGTTACATCCAAATTTCTACTGCCAACAACACTACAATAGCACTTCGTGGGGACGGAACCGCATGGTCTTGGGGTTACAACGGTCAAGGACAAATCGGCAATAACTCCACAACATCTTACAGTAGCCCTGTAAGTGTCGTTGGTGGGTTTTCTTTCATCCAGATTCAGACGGCTGGAAACGCAACCGTTCCTAATGGTTTTAGTGCGGGATTAACCTCTCTGGGAACCCTTTGGATGTGGGGAACAAATGGAGATGGGAATTTAGGCACACTGAACCACACGAGTTACAGCAGTCCGGTATCCGTCGTTGGTAATCATAGCTTTGTCCAGTTTTCTCTAGGCCCAACGTATGCTTACGGCTTAAAAGCCACAGGTGATATTTGGTCATGGGGATTTAACTCAGCGGGACAACTGGGCACTCAGACCACTACATCTTATTCGAGTCCTGTGTCAGTTGTCGGGAATCATAGTTTTATCCAAGTAGCTGCTGGAAAAACATATTTTTTAGCTCTTAAAATTGACGGTTCTTGCTGGGGATGTGGTTTAAATAGTGCAGGACAAATCGGCACTCAATCAACGACTGCATCTTATTCCAGTCCTGTGAGCGTTGTCGGGGGTCACAGTTTCATTCAAATCGCTTGTGGAGGATTTGGAACTTCATATGGCCTAAAAGCCAATGGCCAGATTTGGTCTTGGGGGATGAACCCTTCGGGACAAATCGGCAATAATACAACTACGAGTTACAGTAGTCCTGTATCCGTAGTTGGGGGGTTCGCTTTTGCTAACCTAGTCACTTGTAGCCAAGATACCGAAGGACAGTCGATGGGAGCTTGGTTGACAAATGGTCAGATTTGGTCATGGGGACTCAACAATTACGGTCAACTTGGCAATAATACAACAACAAGCTATTCTTCCCCCGTTCTAATTCTCAATACACCATGACCTGGAGATTTAATGAAGCGAGCTGTTATAACTCTTGCCATAGGAGATCATTACCAAAAAATAGCCCTCATCACACACCCAACCATCAAACGATACGCTGATAAAATCGGAGCAGATTTCATCGTTATTTCTGAGAGAAAAATATCTCAGACAACGCCTCATTGGGAAAAGTTCCAGATCCTTGACTTCCTCAATAAATATGACAGGATTCTCTATCTCGATACCGATATTCTTATCCGTAAAAATTGTCCCGATCTCTTTGATATTGTCCCTGAGGATGAATTAGGAATCTATAACGAGGCTTCTTTTGTCCCTTCTAGAGATTATGCAATAGTTCGTATAGCTGAACAATATGAGGTCAACGATTTTAAATGGGATGGCAAATACTATAACACAGGGGTGATGGTCATCTCTAAATGCCATCGGTCTCTATTCCGTAAGCCGGAGAAGGAAATCTTCAACTTCTACGAGCAATCCTTCATCAACATGCAGATCCAGAGACAGAAACCCAAGATCCACGAACTTGACTACAAGTTCAATCGAATGACCTGTGTTGACAAAGTGATCGGGAGGAATCGTTTCGAGAGCTATGTCATCCACTACGCCGGCGTGAATTTCGCTTCTAATGGCTTTGGAATCGTCTTAAGCGACTTCAGACATATCGAAACCCTCCCCGATGATTATGTCGCGCCAAAACACATCTGGCTCGTTGTACAGGGCGGCATGGGGGATCAGGTACAAGCGGAGCCTACTATACGATTTGCCCTAAATTCAGTATGGAAAGGAGCGGATATAAGAGTCTCAACGCATTTCCCCGAGTTCTTTACTCATCTCCCTATTGTCTGCAAACGTCATGAAGAG
>Ga0316224_1000584_pt1 | contig 49571 bp, 44 predicted proteins | sample TBH18013metaG_FD_206254 | JGI IMG/M metagenome (GOLD analysis project Ga0316224, IMG submission 206254) | Freshwater microbial communities from Trout Bog Lake, Wisconsin, USA - TBH18013 | ecosystem: Environmental > Aquatic > Freshwater > Lake > Hypolimnion/Profundal zone | place: USA: Wisconsin... | reverse complement strand
TGATTTTTGGTAAGGAAAGCTGTTGTTTGTGTTGTAAATAGAACGCCGTACTACACTGGCTGAATTTTTGCCACTGCCGGTCTATCTCGGCTTTCCAGTCGGGCGGCGGGGTGGGTTTGCTGGTATTGTTATTTTCCGATGACATTTTTAATCCTCTTTTGTTATATGTTAGCCAGTCCTGAGCATTTTTTGAGCTGTCATTAGCCTATTGGAATAGTATCAGATTGCCACGCTACCGATACAAGCAGATATGACTTAAAAATTACCATTTCGTTGCAATTTGATGAAGATAGTAGTACGTCAATTTAATTTTGACAATTTCCATTATCTATTCTATGGTTATAGCATGGGTTATTTCAGCCTGATAGCTGCGCAGTGGACGGCTCCAAACCGCAAAGCTAACACATCCTATGCAGTTTATCGATTAACGGCAAATATATTCAAAATCGCCTAGCCTTAAGCCTAAACCCTTAAAAAGCCGCGTAAATTACGCTAAGTATTTTGCTTCCACCTTAACATTGCCTGCTTGACAAGAGCATTCTGTCGTAACAGACTGCACACACCATAATAATAAAATCAGGAATCGTCACATGAAACTCATCAGCACCTTTTGCGCCCTATGCCTGCTTACGCTGTTCAGCCTATCGGCGGTGGCCGCTTACAAATTCGAACCCGGCGATGAGGTATTAACCGATTGCCATGAAATTTATACCAAAGGTAAAATTAAAGCCAAAGTTGATGATGGCTATACTGTCGATTTCCCCAAATCCAGCGGCCCAATCAAATGTCCGCCGTTTCGCTGGCATGCTGAATTTGTGCAAAGCTATCAGTCAGTGCCTGAATATCGACTAAAATTTTTTGGCGGCTTAAAGCGTGAGATTGTGTTCCGCAAAGGCGAAACCGTGGTGCTGCGCTTTGAGACCGACAAACGTGTTATCAAAAACAAAAATTCTATCGATATTGATGCAGAAATTACCGACATCAGCAGCAACGGTGCTATAGCGGTAAAGTTATTAAGCAAAGACCCGGATGCCGCCACCACCTTCTGGCAATGGGTAGGCAGCAATTATATTGATCTACGTCACAAAGCGCTGGCAACGGAAATTGATAGAAGATCGAAATAGTCGGCTGATAACAGGATGGGTGGAGCGCAAGCGACTTGATTAACACGCAGTGTGAAACCCATCGCTGAAATAGTGGCGCGCCCGGAAATGCCTTAGAGGATACTCAAGCCTTTAAACACCAGCTCCCCATCCACAATAAACGGCTGCTGTAAACACCCGGCAATGACAGGTGCATCACCGCCGCACAACAGTAACTGACAAGGCTGATCCAATTGCCGCCGCACGGTTTCTATCATGCCCACCGCTGCAAACAACGTACCACTATCAATGGCCGCCAAGGTATTGTCTGCCAATCCCAACGGCTGCTGCTCGGCGTTAAAACCCAACGCCGCCGTATTGACAGCCAAGGTTTTTTTCATGGCTTGCAAGCCTGGGCAAATTAAGCCCCCCAGGTGCCGACCATCGGCCGCAATCACGTCCAAAGTTATCGCCGTGCCGCAATCGACAATACAGCTATGACCAGGATAAAAACGATGCACCGCCAACAAAGCCAACCATCTATCAACCCCCAATCTTTCCGGCTGGGCATAAGCATTGCGGACGCCGCCGGCAAAAGCACTGGCTACTGCAATCCGTATCTCAAGCACGGGCCATAGCCGACCGGCCAATTCAATAACACTCGCCTTAACTGCCGGCTGAGCGACCGAAGCCAGCAACAATACAGTCGGCGTCTCCAGCGCTTGCCAATCGCATTGCAATTGTTCAAAAAAACCAGCCTGTCGATAATCAACAGCGGCTTTAAACAGAAAAACACCGGCTTGTTCTACTCCCCATTTTAAACGAGAGTTACCAATATCAAGCAACAGCTTCATGATGGCCTAAAACTGACTTCACCTGAAGCAAAAGACCTGATCCCGCCCTGCTCATCCTGCAGCAATAACAAACCGTTATCATCTATGCCGGCCACAGTGCCTTGATAACATAGCTCGCCGATATAGATCGCCGCCGCCTTGCCCAGCATACAGTCGTAACTACGCCATTGCGCCAAACAGTTTTGTAAACTCCCGGCCTCATAACCGGCAATCACCGGCAATAAGCCATTAAGCAGCAAAGCCAACAATTCGTTCCGCCGGGTATAGGCGTTTTTGCCTAATATGCTGTGAATATCGGTATAAGGCTGTTCTATCCCGGCAGCCTGCTGTGGCGGCAAATAAAAATTAACCCCCAAACCCACCACGGCATGACAAGGGCCGCCACTTTCCCCGGAAACTTCAACCAGAATCCCCGCCAGTTTCTGCTGCCGCCAATAGATGTCGTTGGGCCATTTCAAACCGATTTCTGTTATACCTAATGCCTTTAAAGCATTGACCACCGCCACGCCCAAAGCCAGGCTCAAGCCGGCAATTGCCGCCGGCCCGTCCTGATAACGCCAAAGTATTGATAGATAAATATTATGTCCAAACGGCGAAACCCACAAACGCCCGCGCCGGCCTTTACCTGCCGATTGCGACTCTGCCACACAGACCAGCCCGGACTCGCCACCCTCTCTAGCCCGTTGTTGTAGATAACTATTGGTGGAATCAATCACATCATGAATTTCCAGACAGCTTAACAACGGCTGCGCGGCTGTGCTGAGCAAAGGCGAGATTTGTGTCTGATCCAGCAACTGCAAAGGCTGCGGTAATTTATACCCTTTACCGGATACCGCATGTAGTTCCACCTCCAAATCAGACAAGGCTTGCAACTGTTTCCAGATGGCGGAACGGCTAAGCGCCAATTCTGCCGCTAACTCGGTGCCGGAGTGAAATTCACCATCAGCCAACAGCTTAAGCAATTGTTTAAGTATTGTGGAAATTTGCATTTAAAATCCCTGTCGTGCGGTTGTTGCAACAACTGTCTAATCCGGCACAATCACATCATGCCCAGCCATTAACAGGTTAATGTCTGTACGCGCTATCGGCTGTACCGGCAAGATCAACTCGTGAATGACCAAGCCTCTGGCGGTTAACGACTCCCGTTCCACGTACAAATGCTGCACATCATAGATTTCCAGCGCAGTAAAAATGGCGGCGGTATCTTTTAACTGCATGGAAGCGGGATTTTGGCCGATTTTTAATTGAAACACGCCATCATCAATAAACAATAAACTGACCTGCTGATCAAAAGCTGCGGTAGTCAGTATCATATCTAAAGTTTCTTGCAAATGAATGCCGCTATGCGGCAAGCGTCTCATCACAAACAGATATTTTTTCATTGGCGCTCACCCAAAAACAATACAGCGATCAGCCTGCAAACTGGCCTCCAGCCATTGCCCCAACCCCGCTATCCGAAAACCGGGCGCCACATCTTGATCCAGCTTACCCTGTCTGCGAGCTTCATCGGCGCATAACAAACCACGCCGTTGTGCCGCTGAAATGCAGACCACCAAATCAATTTGATGCTGCTCAGCCAATGCCGACCAGCGCCGAGTTATCTGAATTTCATCATCCGGCGCTTGCGCATACCGGAAAGCATGATAAATGCCGTCTTTATAAAAAAACACCTGCAAAATCTGATGCCCTGCCTGCAAAGCGGCCTGAATAAAACAATAGGCATCCAGCCCGGCAGAAGAGGCATAAGGACTGGCATGAAGTTGGAGAGCAAATTTCATGGATAGGCGATGTTTACTTTGAAACCGGCCTTATCATATCACTATCGATTCAAATATTGGCTTCAACCTAGCATCGGCAGCAGGGTAAACGCATTGTTGCGGCTGGGCAATGCTGCAAAATCTAGCGGGTGGAAATCCCGCTCCGGTAACTGCTAGCCACAGGCCGGATATCGAGCCTTGCAGATAAGATGGTAACAAATTACTTGATGCGTAGGTGCGAAAACAGCCGAGGAGCAATGGCAGCAGATAATGCTGGCCGTGAAGGTGTAGAGTCCCGAAATAGCCGTGTTGGAAAGGGCTGATGGTTTAATGCGACCAGTAAGCAACAATACAACTGACGTCATGGCAAGTTAGTCGTATCCACCCGGGATCTAAAGCAGTAAGGCCGTTTCGAGCTTGATATTGAGATTTTACAGTAACCCAGGAGATCCTATCGTCGGCGCTTAACCTGCGCACTTCCCGACAGGCCTGAACAGTGAGGTACGTTTTCAGGTAAAGTCTAAAGGCTGATTTGTTATTTAAATTCAGTTTTGCCAACTTTTTTCGTCATTATTCAGCTCAGGATATGCTGACAGCATAAAATGCATCTTTCGCGATGGATGCGCCTCCTGATGTCGGCACATCCTATTTAATTTATCTATGTTTAAGGTAAGCAATTACATTTCCGCTAAATAGTCACTTAAGCCATAGCGTATAATTTATATTGAACTCTGCACACCCTCCCCCTGTCTGTATTTTGATGAAATTTTACTCTTTACCCCTAATTCTTGCTTTTAGCTTCTGTTCCGTCGCCTGGGCTGAACCTGGTGTTGATACGGCTGCGTCCGGTAACGCTAACGATGCAAACAATAACGAAAAAACCGTTACCGTCACCGCCCCCGGCAGCGACGGCAAAGGCAATGACGCCAACAGCACTAGCGCCAACTCCAAATCACAACCCGGCGGCGACATAGAAAAAATTCAGCTCCCGGAAATGGGCGACTCTTCAGGTGCACTGATTTCACCGATGCAGGAAAAAGAACTGGGCGAATCGTTTTTCCGCAATCTACACTCGGAAACGGTGATCAATCAGGATCTGGAAATTCAGCAATATATCCAAAGCATAGGCCGGCAACTGTCCGCGCATAGCCAATCGCCCTCCCTCCCCTTTCACTTCTTTGTGGTAATGGACCCCAACATTAACGCTTTTGCCGGCCCCGGCGGCTACATCGGCGTTAATTCAGGCCTGATTTTGCTGACCGAAGCGGAAAGCGAATTGGCCTCGGTAATGGCCCATGAAATTGCCCATGTCACCCAACGCCATCTTTACCGCTCCTTTGAATCCGCCAATAGAATGTCTATTCCTACTATTGCTGCCACGCTGGCGGCTATTTTGATAGGCACTCAATCACCGATGGCAGGACAGGCTGCGCTACTGGGCGTACAGGCCGGCAATATTCAGTTTCAAATTAATTTTACCCGCGATCATGAAAAAGAAGCTGACCGGGTGGGTATGAGCACACTTTACGAATCCAGTTATGATCCGCGCAGTATGCCGACATTTTTTGAGCGCTTACAACAGGCCACCCGTTATTACGGCAACGGTGTGCCGGAATTTTTACGTACTCACCCTATGTCGGAAAATCGGGTAGCAGATACCCGCGGCCGGGCAGAAACCTTCCCTTACCGACAATATCCAGACTCAACCGGCTATTTGCTCACCAAAGCCAAACTGGCAGTGATCACCCAGCCGGATAAAAAAGAGGCGTTGCAACACTTCTTATCGTTAGCCCAACAAGGCACTCCAGAACAACGCGCCGTAGCCAGTTACGGTTTAGGGCTGGTTTATCTGGAAATGGAGCAATACGATCAGGCTGCACCGATTTTTGCACAACTGGCCGGTCAATACCCCAACCAGCCGCAATACATCGCCGCTATGGCCAGAACCGCGGCCGAAAGCCACAATTATGACAAAGCCAACAAGTTATTTGCCCAGGCTGTCAATAACTTTCCCAGCAACGATGCCATTAAAATTGAGTACATCCGTTGTTTATTAAAAAGCTCACAACCAACCTTGGCTTTACAAGTTTTGCAAACCTTGTCGGATAGCCAGAAAAATCAACCGTTTTATTATGAAGTACTCGCGCAAGCCCATGCCGACCTACACCATCCCGGCGAATCGCACCGCTATCTGGCGGAATATTACTATGCAACCGGGCAAACCCCGGAAGCCATTATGCAAATCCGGCTGGCTAGAGAGGAAAAAGACCTCAGTTACCAGTTGCTGGCCATTATTAACGAGCGTTTAAACTTTTACCTGAGCGAAGAGGAAGAAAAGCGTAAAGCGCAGCATTAAGGGCGCATTAGACTACGCTGAAATTAATTCGTTCCCTCTAAAAACAGATAGACACAACTCGCCACTGTTCCAAGATAAACCGATTTTTAAGGCACTCATGGCTAAGGTTATGTTTTAAAACCACATAATTTCGACACGAAACCATTCCCTATAAAAATTGTTTTTTTTAATGGACAAGCCATTTTTTTTTCAATAAACTGCGCACACCTTGACGGAATACATTCGATCCAGATTGGTCGTTTATCTTTTTAGAGGGGGAGGGAAGCGGCCTGTAATCAAGGCTTACAATAATAACAACAAATAGTAACAGCTTGACTAAACTGCTCTTGAAGCAGGCGTCCACATAATAACAAAAACAAAACACAGGACGGGCCCGCAATCGCGGGCTTTTTTATTGTCGGCTGCCAATATTTAAGCATGAGCAGCATCTAAAAAATATCTACCCAACGAACTATCCACTTAACTTGTTGTCGGACGATAGCAGGAAAAACCTATTTGTTGCGGTTAAATTTAACCTAAAAGCGGCCAACATTGGCTATGACGGCTAATTGGCATATAATAGTACGCCTCTCGCTTTAGGCTCATTTGCCAAACAGCACCTTTCCATCATTATAGATAATTCAAAAGGCTCAATACATGGCGCGCGTTACTGTTGAAGATTGTTTAGAAAACATTGAAAACCGTTTTAAACTGGTGTTACTAGCCAGCAAAAGAGCGCGGCAACTGGAAAAAGGCGCCGATGAATTTGTACCGCGCGGCAAAGACAAAGATACCGTGTTAGCACTCAGAGAAATTGCCGCAGGTTTTGTCACGGAAGAAAACATAGACCGCTTACACCGAAGCGGTTATGTATCCGAAACTCATTTAGAGATTTAACCCCATACATGCCCGAGATAGCAATCAGACCCATCACATTTGCAGTTGAGCATCCTGAAGATATTTTACTTCAACAGCTCTGCGGCATCCTGCAAGGCTATCTCGACCAAACCCAGATTAATGACATCGTCCGCGCCTATCATTTTAGCGCGGCTGCGCATTACGGCCAATTCCGCAAAAGCGGCGAAGCCTATATTTGCCACCCTGTCTCAGTTGCCATTACCTTGGCAACTATGCGCATGGATGCCAATGGTATCATGGCCGCTATCCTGCATGATGTCATTGAAGACACCCCAGTCAGCAAACAGGAATTAAGCGAACAATTTAGCCCGGAAGTAGCCGAGCTGGTGGATGGCGTCACTAAGCTCTCACAAATCGACAGTCGTTCCCGTGCCGAGGCCCAGGCAGAAAATGTCAGAAAAATGTTTCTGGCCATGGCGAAAGACCTACGGGTGATTATTGTTAAGCTGGCTGATCGCTTACATAATATGAAAACCATCGGCAACATGCCGCTAGATAAAAAACGCCGCATCGCTAAAGAAACCCTGGAAATTTACGCCCCCATTGCCAATCGCCTAGGCATGAACGATATCCGCCATCAGCTGGAATCCTTAGGCTTTAAAGCACTGTATCCGCACCGCTACACCGCCATCAACAATGCGGTCAGAAAATCCAAAGGCAATCGCAAAGAAGTTGTCGACACCATCCTTTCCGCCATCCAGACCCGCCTGACGGAAACCGGCCTGAACTGTACCGCCGCCGGCCGCGAAAAAAATATTGCCAGCATTTACCATAAAATGCTGACCAAAAAAATATCCTTCACTGATGTTTTTGATGTCTACGCATTCCGCATCTATTGTCCAACGGTAGACGATTGTTACCGGGCGCTAGGCTGCGTACACAATTTATATAAACCTATCCCCGGCCGCTTTAAAGATTACATTGCCCTACCCAAAGCCAACGGTTATCAATCGCTGCATACCATTTTAATCGGCCCCTACGGCGTACCGATCGAAATTCAAATCCGTACCCACGAGATGCACCGCCTCTCGGAATCCGGCATTGCCGCGCACTGGCTGTATAAATCGGACAAAGACAAAAGCGAAATCATCCGCGCCCGCGCCAATGAATGGCTACGGGATTTACTGGAAATTCAAAAATCCGCTGGTGATTCGCTGGAATTTATCGACAACCTAAAAGTTGATCTTTTCCCGCAAGAAGTATTTGTGTTTACCCCAAAAGGCAAAATCATCAAACTGCCGCGCGGCGCCACCATCGTCGATTTTGCCTATCTGGTGCATACCGATGTCGGCAATGCCTGTATTTCCGCGCGCATCGACAAAAAACTGGTGCCGCTGCAATCCAAACTGGAAAACGGCCAAACCATAGAAGTCATCACCGCACCCTGGGCGCGGCCTAATCCGTTATGGCTCAATTACGTCATCACCGCCAAAGCGCGCAGCTGTATCCGCTCTTATCTTAAAAACTTTAAACAGCAAGAAGCGATTAATTTAGGCCGTCGCTTGCTGGAAAAAGAACTGCAAAGCGTTGATCTGCAACTGGATGAAGTGGACAATAAGCGCCTGCTGGAAGTATTGCAGGTGCTTAAAAAACACTCGCTTAACGAGCTATTAGAAGACATAGGGCTAGGCAACAAAATGCCGTTTCTGGTGGCCAAACGCATCGCCCAAAGCGATGTTAACGCCGCGGTAAAACTCAATGACCGTGACCTTAGCCATAGTACGCCACTGGTCATTAAAGGCACGGAAGGCATAGTGGTCAGCCTGGCTAAATGCTGCCGACCAATACCCGGTGACCCGATTATCGGCTTCTTTAATCCCGGCAAAGGCATAGTGGTACATCATTACGAATGCCGGAACAGCAATGAAGTGAGAAAAAAACAAACCAGTTGGCTGGATGTGGAATGGAGCCCGGAAGCCGTGGGTGAATTTTCCTCGGAAATCCGCATTGAGTTGCTTAATCAGCGCGGCTCGCTGGCAACCATCGCCTCGACCATTTCCAGCTTGGATTCCAATATCGAAAACATCACCGTCGTTAGTCAAGACAACCGGGTTTCCGTAGATTTGCTGACCCTGGCTGTGCGTGACCGTGTCCATCTGGCCAATATTATTCGTAAATTAAAAAAATTATCCATCGTCTTAAAAATCACCCGTATCAAGGCCTAATATCATCATGAGCAAGGAAATCATCTCAACACCACTGGCGCCGCAAGCTATCGGCACTTATTCGCAAGCCGTTAAAATTGACAACACGGTTTATCTGTCCGGGCAAATCCCGCTGGATCCAGAAACCATGCAAGTTGTCGATGGCGACATCAGCGCCCATATCCACAGAGTGTTTGATAACCTGCAAGCTGTCGCGCAAGCCGCCGGCGGTGAGTTAAATGACATCGTCAAACTTAATGTCTATCTAACCGATCTAGGCAATTTCCTGCTGGTGAATGAGATCATGGCTGAATATTTTACCCAGCCCTACCCTGCCCGTGCCGCTGTCGGCGTTGCCGCGCTGCCTAAAGGCGTTGGCGTGGAAATGGACGGCGTACTGGTATTGCCTAACGAATATTATTGATACAGCTTACCTAGCCTCGATGCAGCGATAGCGGAATTGAGGACGTCGGATAATTGCCCCCCCCTTTATCCAGCATAGTATTATAGGATGTGCTTACCTTGCGTCGACACATCCTATGCACTTTATCTATTTAAGCTGAATAGTTAGAATACAGCTTACGTAGTCGGCTAATCGACCGCTGACACCCACCAGCATGGGATAACGCAACACCCAAACCGATCCAGGGTAAACCTTATTCATATGAGCAGCCCACCGCCACAACAGCAGCCGGTCGACATCTTAACCGGTATCGGTTCACAAACCGCTGCCCGCCTAGAAAAACTGGGCATTTACACCGTACAAGACTTAGTGTTTCATCTGCCGCTACGCTATCAAGATCGCAGCCGCATCACCCCTATCGCCCAACTCAAACCCGGCAGCTCCGCACTGGTTTGTGGCGAGGTCGAATTTACCGACAGCATCCAGCGCGGTCGCCCCAGCATTATTTGCCGCATCAACGACGGCAGCGGCGCTTTGTCACTAAGGTTTTTCCACTTTTCCGTGCAACAAACCCTGCAACTGAAACCCGGCGCACTACTGGGTTGTTTCGGCGATCTTCGCTACGGTTATGCCGGCCTGGAAATGGTGCATCCTGAATACAAAATCGTCCAAAACCCCGAACAACTGATCGACGCTACCCTAAGACCGGTTTACCCGCTCACCGAAGGTATCGCCCAACCCTTGTTGAGAAAAGCCATCCAACAGGCGCTAACCCTATTACTGCAAAGCGAAAACGCCATTAACGACTGGCTACCGGCTACACTGCTGAGCCAATACAACTACCCCTCACTGAAAGAAGCGCTGCAAACTCTGCATAATCCACCGGCCAACCTATCGATTGAAATGCTAAGCAGCGGTAAACAACCGGCCTTGAGTCGCCTGGCATTTGAAGAGTTTCTGGCTCACCATCTAGCCCTGCTGCAAGGCAAATTACGTTACAAAAACTGGCTGGCCCCCGCCTTTATCCCGGATGAAAACGCCAGACAAAGCTTTATCGAGCAACTGCCGTTTCAACTGACCAATGCCCAGCAACGAGTGATTGCTGAAATTGAACACGATTGCCGACAAAGCCAACCCATGCTGCGGTTGGTGCAAGGCGATGTCGGCTCCGGTAAAACCGTGGTGGCCGCTGTCAGCGCCTTACCCGCCTTAACAGCCGGTTACCAGGTGGCGATAATGGCCCCCACCGAATTACTGGCCGAACAACACTTCCGCAACTTTAGCCTATGGTTTGCCGGCAGTGTTGTGCAGGTGGTCTATCTAACCGGTCAATTAAAAGGCAAAACCCGGCAAGCGGCATTACAGGCTATCAGCAATGGTGCGGCCGGCATTGTCATCGGCACCCATGCGCTATTTCAGGAGAGTGTGCAATTTCATCGGCTGGGCTTGATCATTATCGACGAACAACATCGCTTTGGCGTTAATCAACGGCTGGCGCTACGGGAAAAAGGCCAACAAAGCGGCTTAAGACCCCATCAACTAATCATGACCGCCACCCCGATTCCGCGCACGTTAGCAATGCTGCAATATTCTGACTTGGATATTTCCATTATTGACGAACTGCCGCCGGGCCGCAAACCCGTAACCACCAGTGTGATTTCATCAGAACGCCGTCAAGAAGTCATCAGCCGCATTGAACTGTGGGTTGCTCAACAACGCCAAGCCTACTGGGTATGTACCTTGATAGAAGAATCGGAAGTGCTGGAATGCGAAGCCGCCGAAAAAACCGCGCAAACTCTAGCGCAAACCCTGCCCAATGTGCGCATCGGTCTGGTGCATGGCCGAATGAAAACCGCCGAAAAAGATAGCGTGATGCAAGCTTTTAAAAACCGCGACTGCGATTTACTGGTCGCCACCACGGTAATTGAAGTAGGCGTTGACGTACCCAATGCCGGCCTGATGATCATCGAAAACCCGGAGCGGCTAGGCTTGTCGCAATTGCATCAGCTGCGCGGTCGGGTTGGCCGTGGCGACCAGGCCAGCTATTGTGTGCTGCTCTATCAATCGCCGTTATCTTACGTCGGCAAACAGCGGCTGGCTATCCTCAAAGAAAGCAACGACGGCTTCATCATCGCCGAAAAAGACTTGGAACTGCGCGGCCCCGGCGAATTGATGGGCACCCGACAAACCGGGCAGATGCAGTTTAAAATAGCCGACTTAAGCCGCGACGCCGAGCTGCTGGAACACATCCCCGCCGCTGCAGAGCAGCTCTGCCGCGAATACCCGGCACATATCAAACCGCTGATACATCGCTGGATAGGTGCCGATGGGCAGATTTATCAGGAGATTGCTTGATTTTTTGTAACTACCCAGCGTAAATAGACAGGCTGTACAGAAGGCTGTTTCAGCGATAGCTTACGGAATTTTTGATGGCGCAATTCAACTTATACCGCAATGCCAACAGGCAAACCCATTCGTTTTTTACATTATAGCCAAACAAATCCCATGAACAGCAATTCAAACATCATCCACTGGGGGATCATCGGCGGCGGTAAAGTGGTTCAACATAAAAGCGGCTTAGGCTTTAATATTGAGGACAAAAGCCGCGTGGTCGCGGTAATGCGCAGAAACATGGCTGATGCCATCTATACCGCTAATAGCTTAGGTGCAACCAAAGGTTACACTGACCTAGCCACATTTCTTGTTGATACAGAAATTGATGCTGTCTATATTGCCACCCCGCCCGGCTTGCATTATCAACAAGCGCTGGCTTGCCTGGACGCGGAAAAAGCCGTTTATGTTGAAAAACCTTTTACAATACAGGCTTCACAAGCCGCAGACTTGGTTGAAAAATTTGCCGCCAAAAAAACTCCATTATTTGTAGCCCATTATCGACGTGCGCTGCCTAAATTTCGCAAAGCGCGTGAGTTGATTGAATCAAAAATAGGTACACCACTGGAATTTGAGTTAAGGCTCACCAGAAACATTGCAACGGACTTAGGGCATCCCTGGTTGTTCGATCCTATATTAGGTGGAGGCAAGTTTTTTGACATTGCCCCACATTACCTGGATATTTTGATTTACTTTTTTGGACACATTACTGCTACGCAAACCTTTGTTCGGCATGTTAAATCACCCAATAACGGCGCAGACATTGTTAAAATGGTTCTTAGCCATGCTTCGGGTGTTATCGGTACGGCGAATTTTAATTTTGTTTCCAACCAGCCATCAGATAAATTATCTATTTATGGTACAAATGGCGAACTGCATTTTTCAGTAGCGGATAATGGCGACATACTCTGGAAAGGTTTTGAATCAGCTGAGGAAACATTTTGCCTGCCTTTTCCTGCTTGCGTTCAAGCACCGATGATTTTGGAAGTGGTAAATTATCTGCTTGAGAAAACGGGTAATCCCTGTTTTGGTCAAGATGCCCTAGAAACCATGCGCATTATTGAGAATTCGCTTAAAAATTTTGGTCGCTCTTCAGCGTAAATAGATAAACTGAGACGTATCAATCGCGAAAGATGCGCTTCACGCTGCTGCGCACATCCTATAATACTTTTATTATCACTACACTCACCGCGAATCCGCCTTTGTCTACTAACAGCTTCCTATTCCAACACCCACCAACCTGGAAAAATCACCCATCGGCCCAGATAAACCGACTGCCCGCCGAACTGCAATCTTGGTTGCAGGAAACCGGCTCGCTAACTAAACGGCTGCGCGGACTATATGGAGCGCAATTCGGCGTCAGCGTATTATTTCATCAGCACAAACCTGCCACCATAGACGAATGTCGCCTATTAGCCCTGCCACCGGCCCACTACCAATTAATCCGGGAAGTGCTGCTGCATGCCGACGGCAAACCGTTGGTGCTGGCCCGCACCATCCTGCCTGCAGCCACTATTGAAGTCGCTCACCGCAACCTGTCACATTTAGGCAGTAAGCCGCTGGGCGAAGTCATCTTCGCCTATCCCGATCTGGAACGCCGACAACGACAGTTTAGCTGCGCACAAACCAATGTCTGGTCGTCATCCTTACAAGCCCAGCTGGCCGTCAACCAAGCAACTTGGGGGCGACGCACGGTTTACGCCATCCACAAGCAGCCTCTGCTGGTTGCCGAATTCTTTTTACCGGGCATAACCTTAGCTGTCGAATAATTGCTGTTTTTTGCCTTCCCGACCCAGGAATGGTACATTCAACCTAAAATCAAACGTGCCCAACTGCCAATTCTAGGTTCAACATAAACCACAATCAGGTATTAAAATGATAGCATTTATCATAACCAACTTGCTGCTGGCAGCACTGGTACAAACCCATACTCCCTGGCTAACGCTACTTGCCACCCCTGGCGCGCTGGGCATAGGTTGCGTTGCCATGCTGATCAGCCTACTGGCCGGCTACTTAAAAAAACGCCCCACCCTGGTCTGGCATGACGGCTTTGCCACCTCCGGTCTATTGATCTGGTTTGCTTACTGGAAACCGTTGTTTAACGACGATGCACCAATGTTTTTCCTATATCCGTTGTACTTTGCACTGATTACCTTATTTGTAACCTTAACCCTGATCAACAAAAGCGCCGATTTTGATTTGGAATCGGTTAAAAGCCTGCGTTATTTGGACAAAATCATCCGTTTTGACATTAACACCAGCATCATCTTTGTATTGATCAGCCTGGTGATCACCCGCCATTACGCGCTTTACCCGATAGCAATCACCTTTTTCGTGCTGCGCCACACCATTACAGTTTGCCTGGAGAATATTGATAGTTAAGCCAGCTTACCAAGGCGCCAACTCGCCGTCATATCTAACAAAACTGCCTGATTGATCCATTGTAAACGCATCCAATACCTGCCGCATCCCACTGACGCTTTCTTCTACCTCAATCAGCGCATTTTTACCACCCATATCCGTTTTGACCCAACCTGGATGTAGAATCAACACGCCAATACCGCGTGGCCGCAAATCAATCGCCAAACTCTTCATCGCCGAGTTTAAAGCCGATTTGCTGGAACGGTAAAGATAACTACCGCCGCTGGTATTGTCAGCCAAACTCCCCATCAAACTGCTCACTGCGGCAATCAGCTTGCCCTCACCACGTTCCAGCTGAGATACAAACGCTTCCGCGACTTTCAGCGGCGCCAGGGTATTAATCGCCAAAGTCGTAGCCCATGCCGCATAATCGAGCTGCCCAAAGCCCTGCCCGGACTTTTCCAGATACACCCCGGCGTTATTTAAAAGTACATCAATCCGCTCATCCGCCAATTTAGCCGACAAAGCATCAATCTGCGCAAAATCCGCTACATCCAAGGCCTCAATGTGCACAGCCGAAAACAGAGCCGCCAGCGCCGCCAGCTCTGTTGCCGCTGCTGGCTGGCGGCAAGCCGCAATCACCCGCCAACCGGCGTTTGCATATTGACGAGTAAACTCCAGCCCCAGGCCTCGATTGGCCCCAGTGATTAAAACGGTTTTTTGCATGGATAGCCTCCAAAAGATATAACTGAAAAAATAGTCTGCCGTTTATTCTAACGGCAGCAGCAGCCATTCCACAACCACGATGCCGCCAAGGCTATAGACCAACTGCCCGGCAAAACTATCCAGGCAGCAAGGCATTGCAAAAAAAGCACTTTTCGATTACAATTTCCGCTCTTTAGCTCAAGCTGAGATCAAAATAACGGAGAGGTGGCCGAGCGGTCGAAGGCGCACGCCTGGAAAGTGTGTATACGGCAACGTATCAAGGGTTCGAATCCCTTCCTCTCCGCCATTTAAGCATACAACCAGATGCAAAGAATACCAACAAACCCGCAAGCTACATGGCTTAGCGGGTTTTTTATTGTCTAACGCCGTGCAATGAAATGTATTGAAATACAGGTTCAATCGGGGGCAACATTGGGGGCAATACAGTTACCCCTGATAGGAGTTACCCCCAATACTATCTGAAACCGCATGTAAACACGCTCTTAGGCACAATAAAGCCAAGGAGGACAAGCCGTTCAACCTAGAATCAGCAGTTGACCGCTCCTCTGTTATCGTAAAGGCTTATCGTAACTGAAAAAGATGGACTTGAATGAAATCACCCAAAGGGTGAAGACCGCTACACGCTCGCCGGCACTGTTTTCCGGTTGCCTGACTGCGTTGCTTTTCCTCGACGGCGAACCGCATATAAGCCGTGAATCTAAATAAACGCAATTCCCCCCTGCTAAATCATTCAGATAATCCGTATCAATTTGGTTAAGACCTCGGTCACTCAATATCATGCCCTATAGTTTTTCATCTTTTGGCTTGTTTGGCTACTTTTTAGGGGGGCTAAACGATTACTTACTGAAATGGATGCTCTTCCGCTGCCAAGAAAAAGCAGGGATCGCGCTATTCCTAACCCATTGTTTTTGAAAACTGTCCCTGATTAAGTTGGAAGCCGAAAAACGCGCGGGGATTGATTTTAGGTGACACAAACTGCGGATGCTTATCTAAAATGCTAGAAAACACATTATTTCGAATTAGTAAATAATATGTTTAAGGAATACGTAGCAAATAAGTACTGGTTTTACCACCACATTCATACCTAAAAAATAAATTTAGTTGCAATTAATTTTAGGGATACTCGCTAGGAAACGTCAGCCACACAAATCAACATAAACCACTGAAAAACATTAAAAACAAATAAAACACAAACAACCTGATCAGGCTGTCGGCAAATTTTTCATGCCTGTCTCAACCACTTTACTACGCATGCCATTCATAGCTAAAGCTATTACTTTTTGCCATTCTTGTGTTAGTCTTAAACCGTGCCGTGCTTTTTTGATAGCCCACAAACCGTCGGCAAAGCCGATTTTTATATTTCCTCAACGGATAGGATGCTGATTTTTGCAACTTTTTTACCTGTTTTTCCGTACATTAACCTACTGGTAATCAGGATTGGATTGCCGGACAATCGAAAGGATGCTTTTATTTAGACCATTAACTGCTGAAGGCGGCTATCGTTGCTCGATAACCAAGCTCGACAGAGTCCTTTAGGGGGCAATATGCACAGATCGAAAAATTTATACAGAGATATCGTCATTGGACTTTCCTTTACAGTCGGCGTGTTCGGCTTCATGTCCGGCGAGTTTATTATCTCCACCCTGCTGTTTGGCTTAGCCAGCCTGATCAGTAATCTGGATTTTAGCTGCTCTTTGCCCGCTTAAAATCGTAATACGCCAGTTAGGCGCGCCCAACAATCGCCTGACGCAAACAGTCTTAAGGCCAAACACTATGCCACCGATACACCGACATAAGGTTCAGCTCCAACTGTTTCGCGACCAACCGAAATCAGCGTTTTTATCAGCAATCGCAACCAGCTTTTAGGTTCGAATGCCCAAAACGCCTTTCAAGCGGAGAAAAGACCCATGTTTTTACATTTATTCCTGACCTCTTTTAGTAGGCTTAACGTCAACTCAATCTCACGGCGTTTAATTTTACCCATCCTGTTAGCCGGACTTCTGAGCGGATGCTCATCGCAACCGGCTTTTCAATCCAATTTCGATCAAGCCCAGCAGCCGGTCGAGAACAATAAATTAGCGGAAAACACCCCCGAACAACCTGTGACCCAAACCGATCTGGAACCTTTGTTGGAGCCGGATAAAGGCAGAAAACCCGCTTGTAATAGACCTTACCGAGTAAGAGGCAAAACTTATTACCCAATGCACTCGGCCAAGGGATATTCAGCAAAAGGTTTTGCAACCTGGTACGGCTCTGAAAAAGGTCATCATCATACCGCCAGCGGTCACCGCTTTAATCCCAAAGGCTTTTCGGCAGCCCATAAGACCCTACCGATTCCCTCAAAAGTTCGCGTAACCAATTTAAGTAACGGCCGCTATATTGATGTGGTGATCAATGATCGCGGGCCATTCAACGAAGACACGTTAATCGATTTATCAAAGGGGGCTGCAGAGGAAATCGATATGCGCGGACAAACGGAAGTAAAAATAGAATATTTGGGAACATAAGCATAGCATCATCCTAGAATCATTTGTAACAGACTATTTAACAAGGGAGATTTTATGAGTGTCTCAATTTGGCTCTCTGACGCCGTGGATTCCAGACTGGAAAATTTGGCCGTGATTACCGGCCGCAGTAAAACTTTTTTCGTCGCCCAAGCCGTTCTAGAACATCTGGAAGATTTGGAAAATATGTATCTTGCCGAGCATGAGCTGGCCGGTATTTATGCCGAGTTACCCGGAACAAACCCACATGCCGGGGCAATGACTAACTATGAGATGAACAGTTAAAAGCAAGATGCTTCAGCAGATTAGGATTATTTAATCGAAGCCGTCATTCCGGCAAGGATTGCCGGAACCCAGACACCAAGGATGGTTCGACTCTCGCCATCAATCCTTTAACAAGCGCACCTTCACCGGCCTGCCCTTCAGCTTGCCAGCCGACAGCTTGCGAACGACTTCACGCGCAATATCACGGTCTACCGCCACATAGGTGGTTTGCTCAGTGACGGTAATTTTACCGACTTGTTCACGCGTATAGCCGGCTTCACCGGTCAGTGCGCCCAGCACATCGCCGGGGCGAATTTTCTCTTTGCGACCACCCAACAGCAACAAGGTGGCCATCGGCGGCAGTAAGGGCACATCAACCTGGCTTTGCAAGGCAGCCAAACTATGCCATTCTGGATCGATATGCATCATATGGGCAATATCAGCAACCCGGCGCAGCTCTGCCGGACCACACAAACTCAGCGCCCAGCCATCTTCATCGGCGCGGCCGGTGCGGCCTATACGATGAATATGAATTTCCGGGTCTGGAGTGATATCGACATTGATCACCGCCTCTAACTGGCTAATATCCAGGCCGCGTGCCGCCACATCGGTGGCTACCAATACCGAGCAACTGCGGTTGGCAAACTGGATTAACACCTGGTCGCGCTCATGTTGCTCCAAATCGCCATTCAGGGTCAGGGCATGGAAGCCCTGCCCTTGCAACACACTCAGCAAGTCGCGGCACTGTTGTTTGGTATTGCAGAACACCAAAGTGCTGACCGGGCGATAGTGTTTGAGCAAAATCCCAACCGCCTGCAGGCGTTCCGCCTCTTTCACTTGATAAAAGCGTTGACGTATTTTGCTGTCTTGATGCTGCTCCAACAGTTTCACTTCCTGTGGATTACGTAGAAATTGCTTTGCCAAGCGGGCGATGCCGGCAGGATAAGTCGCTGAAAACAACAGGGTTTGCCGCCCGACTGGGCATTGCTTAGCGACAGCGGCAATATCATCGTAAAAGCCCATATCCAACATTCGATCCGCTTCGTCCAACACCAAAGTATGCAAGGCATCCAATTGTAAAGTGGCGCGACTCAAGTGATCCATGATCCGCCCCGGCGTACCGACCACAATATGTACGCCATGCTCTAAGCTGGCTGCTTGTGGCCGCAATGGCGTACCGCCGCACACTGCCAAAACTTTAATATTGTCGGCAAATCGCGCCAAACGGCGGATTTCCTGGCTCACCTGTTCAGCCAACTCTCGGGTTGGACACAATACCAGCGCCTGCACGGCAAAATGACGTGGATTCAAATTGTTCAGCAAGGTTAACGCATAGGCCGCTGTCTTGCCGCTGCCGGTCTTTGCCTGGGCAATTAAATCGTGTCCGGCCAAGGTAATCGGCAAGCTGGCAGCCTGAATCGGCGTCATGCGCAAATATTCCAGTTGCTGCAGAGTGTTAAGCATACCGGGCGGTAGCGGTAAACCGTGAAAACTAGGCTCAACGGTAGCGGTTGAGGGAGAGATGGTATCAATTGGGAGGATAATATTATTCATGCCCTATTATCCGCGCCTGGAGGGATTGTGTCTGCAAATAATTTGCTGAATGATATGGTCTCAACTATGTTTGCAACCAATGTCAGAAATATAAAACGCAATCCCTCTAAAACATTGCGGGAAAACAGGAACAGGAACCGGTAGCACAATAGCCCACCATCTGCATTCAAAACAGGGTAAGCCCTTGAAACCGCTCAACTGCCGCTGCTACGGCAATTTCAAACCGCCATTCGATGCAACACTCACTCCCCGCCCCCTTTTCTAACCATCATCCCCCGACTGGGGTTATAGCCCAAAATAGCCGCCCCCATAAACACCACAAACGCCGCCCCGGTAAAGATCAAGGCTTGCTGATTAAACTGTTCGTAAAGAGCAAAGCGGATTAACTCTACCGCTTGCGAGAACGGGTTGTATTGCGCCAGCGTGTATAGCAATTCACTGGATTCTTTGATTTTCCATAAAGGATACAAAGCAGTGGACATAAAAAACAACGGAAAGATCACAAAGTTCATCACCCCGGCAAAGTTTTCCAATTGCTTGATGAATGACGACAACAACAAACCCAGCGCGCCCAGCATCATTCCCGATAACAACAGTGCCGGTAATACCCACAGATAACCCATTAACGGCGCCTGAATGTCGTACAACCAGGCTATGCCCAAAAACGCATACGCCTGTAATACCGACACAGCGGTACCGGCAATGAGTTTACTGACCAATAAAAACCAGCGCGGCAGCGGACAGACCATCAACATCCGCATACTGCCCATTTCCCGATCATAAACCATGGACAATGAGCTTTGCATCCCGTTGAACAACTGAATCATGCCTAACAAACCCGGCGTGATATACACTTCATAAAGAATATAGGTTTCATAAGGCGGGCTGATGGCGATACCCAGCGCCGCCCGAAAACCTGCGGCAAACACAAACAGCCAAACCAACGGCCTAACCAACGCCGAGATAAAGCGTTCGCGCTGATGCAAAAACCGCAGCAGCTCCCGGCCGACTATGCCGGACATGGCCCGCCAATAATGTAAAAAATTCATACGGTTCGGCCCTGGGTTAATTGTGAGAACAATTGTCCGGCATCAGCAACGGCAAAGCTTGCCAAGACAGCATTCAGTTTGCCCTGAGCTTTGATTAGCCCTTTATCCAGCACAATCAGGCTGTCGTCTGCGGCAATTTCATCAATCAAATGCGTCGCCCATAATACTGCCAGGTTTTGCTGTTTTGCCAGATCATGCACATGATCGACGATAGCTTGACGACTAGGCACATCCAGGCCAACCGTAGGTTCATCCAGCAGTAACAAACTGGGGTTGTGTAACAGTGCGCGAGCAATTTCCACCCTGCGCTTGTGTCCGCCGTTAAGCTGCCGGACTTTTTCCGCCCGCCGTTCAAACATATTCAACCGTTCCAGTTCTTCCTGAATCCGCCTGTCAGCCATTTTGCGGGAAATACCGTGCAATGCGGCATGGTAGCGCAGATTCTGAGTCACGCTCAAATCCGGGTCCAGGGTAGTTTGCTGAAAGACCACCCCTAGCCGCGCCAACGCTTGCCGGCTGTTATGCTTAATATCGAAACCGCATAACTCAATGGAACCTTCTCTGGCATCGTATAATCGAGTAATCAGCGAAAACAGCGTACTTTTTCCGGCGCCGTTAGGGCCCAGCAGAATAGTGCATTCACCGGATTGAACCCTAAAACTGACGCTATCCAGGGCCTTTTTGGGCCCATAGGCAAAGCTTAAATTCTCAATGCTAAGTGCAGTGCTGTTCATGGTTTAACAGCCACTCCCCATGGATACCGACCAACCGCCACCGATTTTGTGACTTTCTGATCGGTTAAATCGATAATTGATATATCGTTGCTGACACCATTGGTGGTATAGAGATGTTTTTGATCGGGCGAAAACGCCAAATTCCACACCCGCTGACCGACCAGCAAAAACTTTTCCACCTGATAAGTTTGGGCGTTGATCACAGCCACCCGGTTGGCCGGCCCCAAGGCCACATAGGCATAGCGGCGATCCTTATCAATCACCACCCCTACCGCTTGAATTAAATCGGCACTGACGCCGGGGGCAGCCAATTTGATGGTGTGTTGGATCTGTTTGTCGGTGCTATCCAGTACCATCACCGTACCGGCCATTTCGGAAGTGGCCCAGAGCTGTTGACTATCGGCGGTAAACGCAGCGGCGCGTGGGCGAGGATCAACCAGAGTATTCTCAACAATTTGCCGAGTTTTGGCGTCTATCCAATGCAACATATTGGTGGTTTCCGAGGCGCTAACCACCCAGCGATTATCCGGGCTAGCGGTAATACCTTCCGGCTCTACGCCCACTTTAATTTTTTCCACGGCTTTTTTGGCAGCAATGTCGATAACTGTAACCTGACTATCGTCTTCATTGGAAACATACATCAGCTTCCCATCAGGGCTGACGGCAAAAGTCTCCGGGTCTTCACCGGATGGCAGACGGCCAACTTCTTTTAAGCTATCGCTATCGATGATTTTAATGGTGTTCTCGTCGCTGGCGGCAATATATAAGTACCTGCCGTCCTGACTAACGGCAATACCGCGCGGTTTTTGACCGACATCCACTGTTTTTAATAATTTACCCTCCACTGGATCCACCACCGCCAAAGCGTTATCTTTTTCCAGCGTGATAAACAGCGTTTCTGCTTGCACCGCCGTAGCGAACAAGGCAATAAAGCCAAGATTACCTAGTTTTAAGAGCTGCATGTTTTTCCTTTTGCCTAGCCATCAATGATGAGTGGAAGTGTACATTAATCGCGGCGAGATTCGTACCCTTACGGTGTTTTGTGCAAAATACTGAACACTTTTCCAGACTAAGCGATTATTTTGCGACTGACAATCACCCCACATTTAATCCAGAAAACCACTTAAACCGAGCAAAAGCAGTTACGAATTCAGCTAACGCCACAAATATGCTATCTTTAATGCAAATTAACCCGCACCAACTGATTCCCGTGCTTAAAATCTTGCAAATTACCGACCTGCATATTCAGGCTAACCCTACCGACACCTTATATGGCTTAAATACCGAACTTTGTTTTCGACAGGTTTTAAAACAAGCACACACTGAGCATGGCCCATTCGACCTTATCATCATCAGCGGCGATCTGACTGAAGCACCCAATACCAAGTGCTATCAACGGATTTTGCAGATTTTGCAAGCCTATCAAACCAAAACCCTATGCCTGCCTGGAAATCATGATGATTTTCAGATGATGCAAGCCATTTTGAACGATGGTTTAATCAGCTGCGACAAGCACTTACAATTACAATCGTGGCAAATTATTTGCCTGAATAGTCAAAAGCCGGATAGTACGGTCGGCGAATTATCTTTATCAGAATTAGCTTTTCTGGAAGCACAGCTGACGACGCACCCAAATACGCCCACCTTGATTATTTTGCATCATCATTGCCTTAATAGCGACAGTCTCTGGTTGGACACTATGCTGGTTACAAATAGCGATGCGCTATTAAAATTGATCAATCGGCATGAACAGGTTAAAGCCATCAGCTTTGGTCATCTGCATCAGGAAATCAATGCCAGCCATCTTGGCATCGGCATCTATGCAACACCTGCAACTTGCTACCAGTTTCAACCGCAAGCCCCAAAATTTAGTTTGGAGAACTCACCACCCGGTTATCGAGTTTTTGAATTATCTGAAGATGGCGGCTTGCAAACCAATTGTTATCGTATTTCCAATTAGCTCACACCCCTTTGATACTTTTGATGGTAGCGGCGATTTCGTAATCGCCGTTTTCCAGCTTGATGCAACGCACCAGTTCTATAAACGCATTCATCGGCAAACTGAACGCCGTTTTCGGCGCGATACTCACCTCCATGGCCAAGCCCAAATCAAAAGGCTGATCGGTAATAAACGACAGGCCGGCTGCACTCAAATTCTTACAACGGCCGGTTTTAATTTGCTGACCATCAGCTAATCTATAGTTGATCTCGCAATCTAACGGTATACGAACATAATCGCGTTTTTCATCATGTTCCGACATTTAGCTGCTCCTGGATCAACCAAAACGTACACATTGGAAAATTTCATACTTAACAGTGTACTATAAATGCAGAATTGAAGGAAAAACCAACTCTTACATTCGCTAGACATCCGCATAAATGTTGGCCTCTATTCTGAAAATAGCCAATTGTGACATTTTTTTGAAATTACCACTTTATCCCGACACTGATTTGCGCGACTATGGCCGTCCTAAGCACAGCCGTCGGAAATTTATAAAATGCCGAAAATCATCCAATTATTGACAGTAGAAAATACCCTGAGCCGCAGTCATCACGCCATTCAGCAACACTTGGTTTTTCTGCTGCGGGCCGCAAATCTAGGCTACGATAAACAGGTCGACATCATCTGGGCAGGCATGGACGGTAATTGGCAACAATTACCTGCTAATTATATGTCAACCGGCGGCGATGGCCATGAATATTGGCAAGCTGAAATCACACTGGAAAGCCCCAGCAGACGCCACCTGCCCGGCATTATTTGCTTTGCAGTACGGCTGCGCCATGCCGGCATTGAATACTGGGATAATAATCAGGGTGATAATTACACCAGCCTGGTCAATGTTGGCGTCATTCTGGCCCGGCAGATTGCCATGCAAAACCTCAGTCTGCACACACGACTGGAGGATGGCCAGCAATGGCTGACCATCAAAATCGCGCTAAATGATTGGTTTGCCGCTGATCGGGTAGTGGTGCATTGGAGTACCGATCATTGGCAGCATAGTAGACAAAGCCGCTGCCGTAAAATCAGGCAACGCAAACATTCTCACACCCAGATATGGACCGCACGACTAAAGCTTGGCGATGCATTCCGGGTGCAATTTGCTGTTAGTGCCAAAAGTGGTCGCCATGAACTCTGGGATAATAACGGCGGTGCCAATTATAAAATCAGTCATGATGCATTAAAAGTGCTGATTCTTAATCTGCATTGTTATCAAGAGCCTCAGCAGGATGAGAAATTCTGGCAAATTGCCAATGCGATAGACGAATTGAATGTTGATGTAGTGTGTTTTCAGGAAGTGGCCGAACATTGGAACAACGGTTATGGCGACTGGGCTTCCAACTCGGCTAACATCATTAATCAGCGCTTAAAGCAAGCCATGCATTTATACAGTGATTGGTCGCATATCGGTTTTGATAAATACCGGGAAGGGGTGGCAATTTTAAGCCGCTATCCATTGCTCGATCCGCAATCGCGTTATGTCTCAAACAGCCATGACGTCTACAATATCCATTCCCGCAAAGTAGTCATGGCTAGGATCGAGCTACCCTATCTAGGTGCAGTCAATATCTTCTCTGCCCATTTAAGCTGGTGGGAGGACGGCTTTCAACAACAATTTCAAAGGCTTTGCGAATGGTCGCGCAATCTGATGAACCAAAATGTCAGCACAACTTTACTATGCGGCGATTTTAATATTACGGCCGGCTCGATAGGCTACCGAGAGGTTGTCCAGCACTATCAATATGAGGATCAATTTCTGGCAGCCAATGCGCAAGGGTTATTCGAAAAAATCTTTCGGGTCAACGATCCGCATTGGCGGGATTACCCTACCGACGATTATCGGATCGATTATATATTTTTAAATAAAGACAGCGAGTTGTGCGTTACTTCCGCCAAAGCGCTGTTTACCGACCGAGATTATGGCCAGGTATCCGATCATTGCGGCTATCTGATGATATTTGAACCCAAATAACGCTAATTTAACCGGCATATGCAACAAACAGCAGAACACTACGCAAAACCCGTTTACGCCAAACTGGGTGGACATTTTCAACGCAGCAATGATACTAAAGATACCTTTGACATCCGCTGGGGTCGCATTGATTTTGATATGTCATTTGGAGGATCGGCCAATTTAAAGGTGATCATAAAAGTATTTCGCGAAAAGATCTGCGAAACCTTTATTGTGGATACCGATCCATTTGATATGCATTGGAATAGACATAAACGCAGCACCCGCGATTTTTATATTCTGCCATCATCACATCAATTTGGCCCGGCCACTTGCATCAAATTTGCTTTTATCGTACATCTTGGTGAACAATCCATTGCTTCCCGGCAAGAATATATCTTTATGGATGGCCAACATCTACAAGATAATCAGCCTCAACAACGGCCAATTACCGCTGAATACGCTACCCCCAATCACTATCGTAGTTATGAGCTGAATGCCAGAGAACTGCAGAGCGATGTCGATTGGTACAATCACCATTTCGAATCATTAAATCTGATCCCTAAGTTCACCAAAGGACAACAATATCACCCCTATCACCCTAAACGCTTTATACACGACCATATTGATAAAGTAGTTCGCAGCCGCTATGAAAACCCACAACGACTTTGCACCATCAAAGTCAGTGTCGATTGCATAGATGACCGCGACTTTGTCAATCATTTGCTCCACGCCCATTATCACGGCGTACTGGTGCAGTGTATCGTCGATTGGCGCAAAATGACGCTAACTAACAGCAACAACTACGCTAGACTCAAACGAGCCGGCATTGAATTATTGGGCGTATTCTGTACCCCGAAGCATCATTTAATAGAAGTCGAACCGGATATGCATACTAAATTTATCATTTTTAATGATGAAGACAGTATTATCGGCTCGTTTAACATCACTTTTGATCGCTGGTGGGCCAATTGGGAATCCGGCATGACGTTTCATTCCAAAGGAGTGTGCCGCTTGCTGGACAATATTTTCCAAAGTCAGCGCGGCGGGGTAATCCAAAGATACGGCATTGATCCACTCAGCCCGTTTAACCTACTATATACCTTTGGCCGGCATGTCATGGCCAACGGCAGACTTTATCGGCCGCACCATGCCATTCTGGCTGAGATTCACCGTGCCCACCATTCGATTAAAATCTGCCTGTTTTTAATCGGCGACCTGTTAGGCGAGCACCACGACAGCGTGGTTAATGCTTTGATTCAAGCCAAAAACCGTGGGGTCGCCGTGCATATTCTGTTTAACGGACATCTGGCCAGACAAGGGCGAATTGGTGTTGAGCGGCCTATGACTGAAGAGCTGGCACGACCACTATTGCCGGCCGTACAACGCTTAAAAGATGCTGGAATACCGGTAGGACTGGTGTATGGACAAGATGACATGCCGGTGCCTTATTCCCCTATTCACTCCAAATATTGCATCATTGATGAGTACATTGTCATCGAAGGCAGTTTTAACTGGTACAACACCTCAGTCTATTCTCACGATTTGATCGTGGTGGCCGCCAATCACAATGTCGCCAAACCCTATCTGTATGAGTTTAAGCAAATACAACAATGTTTTAGAGTGTTTTATTAATCCCTCTGCAACTCTATCATACTATCCAGATATTTGAAACGTTGTGACGCAGGCCGTATAAGATTTGACCACTGCTTAGAAATCAAATGCATTATAATGATGCAAAGTGATGAAAAAAGGTGCACCTATGAAAACAGTCAGAACAACCGTTTCCATACCTACTGAACAATATCAACAGCTACAAGCCTTGGCGGATCAACATGGACTATCTATAGCCTGGATAATACGCTTGGCTGTCAATGACCTTTTGAGTCGAAGAGAATCATTCGCACCTATGAATCAACGGCCATTGCAGTTGGAAAAATAATGTACACAGCCTATCAAAGTGGTTACTTTGCGCATTGGCTTTCAATAGAGGGGAAGGCTGAAGAATCCTTGACTCAGACCATTGCAGGCGCAAAGGTAGATATGAACCCTCATCAAATTGAGGCGGCATTATTTGCATTATCCTCCCCAATTTCTAATGGTGTCATTCTCGCCGATGAAGTAGGTTTAGGTAAAACTATTGAGGCCAGTTTAGTGCTGGCTCAAAAATGGGCAGAACGGAAGCGTAAGCTATTGTTGATTGTACCCGCTACTTTACGAAAACAGTGGAGTCAGGAATTAGAAGAAAAGTTTTCTCTTCCCTCCAGAATTCTCGAAGCCAAAAACTTTAAGGAGTTACTTAAATCTGGCGTGAATAATCCTTTTGATAGCGAAGGAAAATTTGTGGTGATCTGTTCCTATGAGTTTGCTGCCCGCAAAGACATAGAATTGGGTAGGGTTCCCTGGGATATGGTGGTGCTGGATGAGGCGCACAAGCTGCGTAATATTTACAAGACCGATGGGGCAAAGACCGCTAAAAAATTGGAGAGTGCTCTAAAAGGTCGCCCTAAAGTCATGCTATCAGCAACCCCATTGCAGAATAACCTACAGGAACTTTACGGACTCACTTCCATTATTGATCCGCATTTCTTTGGTGATCTTGAATCATTTAAAGCCCGGTATTGTCGGCCTAAACTCGATGGGGCGGAGTTCGCCTTATTGCGTTCACGCTTAAAGAAAATTTGCAGTCGGACACTACGCAGACAGGTTCAAACAGAAGGCGGTATTAAATTTACGCGTCGATACTCAATGACTGAAGACTTCCGTCCCTCACCGGAAGAGTTGAATCTTTACAGTGAAGTCTCCGGCTATCTACAGCAAGATGATTTGCTGGCCATAAAGCCTGGCGCCCGTCACTTGGTAAGTCTAGTTATCCGCAAAATTCTGGCATCGTCCTCTTATGCCATTGCTGGCACGTTGGAAACTATGATTGATCGCCTGGAGAAGAAGCTGCCTTTAATTGATGCTTTGCAAGATTACGATGCAACGGACGATCTTGCCGATACTAACGATATTGTTGATGAAGATCTTATTGATGCGAAAGCACTACAGGCCGAAATCGATAAACTTAAAGATTTTAAACAACTCGCAACCAACATTACCCAAAATGCCAAGGCTGAGGCTTTGTTGCGGGTATTGGGCAAGGCTTTTGATTTTACAGAGCGTCTTGGTGGAGCCCGTAAAGCGGTCATTTTTACTGAATCTGTTCGCACCCAATCCTGGCTTTTCAACTTTTTGGGACAGCATGGTTATCATGATCAGATAGTTTTACTTAATGGTAGTAATAACGACACAGACTCAAAACAAATTTATCAGTCTTGGTTAAATAAACACCAAGGATCATCGCGGGTTTCAGGCTCAAAAAGTGCAGATATGAAAGCCGCATTAGTTGATCGGTTCCGTGATGGTGCAAACATTATGATCTGTACTGAAGCGGGCGCCGAAGGCATCAACTTGCAATTTTGCTCTCTACTCATTAATTACGATCTACCTTGGAATCCACAGCGAGTGGAGCAGCGTATTGGCCGTATACACCGGTATGGGCAGAAACACGATGTCGTCGTCGTCAACTTTATCAACAAAGGTAATCGTGCTGATGAGCGTGTATTTGAACTACTCAGTCTTAAGTTTAAATTGTTTGAAGGCGTATTCGGCGTCTCGGATGAAATTTTGGGTTCCATTGAGTCCGGCATGGATATTGAACGGCGCATTCATGACATTTACCAAAAATGCCGCGATGACGCTCAAATCGAGGACGAGTTTAATCGACTGCAAGCCGAACTGGTCAATGAATTGGAATCGCGATCACAAGATACCCGTAGGTCTCTACTAGAGAATTTTGATGTCGATGTCGTCAAGCGGCTTAACTTGCGCCGCGAAAAAGTTTCGCAAAACTTGAGCCATTACCAGCAACGGCTGCTGCAACTGGCCCGGATGCAATTGGATATAGTTCATTTTGATGAGCATCGTTTTTTTTATACCTCACCAGGATCAACGAATGGCTATTGGTATGACGTTGATTGGCAACGCGCTGACGAGTCCGAAGCCAATTTCTTTCGGCCCAATGAAGGTTTAGGTAAGAAGGTAATCGAACAGGCAAAAGATGAATTAACGACGCTAAATCGTGCAGACAGTTCGGTAGAACTGGTGTTTGAATACAATTTGCAGCGAGATGGGCAGTATTCAGATTTGCACGAATTGATTGGCCAGTCCGGTGAGCTGATATTGGAAAAATTGATTCTAAAAACAGCCAATCAAACTATTGAAAATCTGTTACTGGCAGCTTGCACGTCAACCGATCAAGAGCTGCATCCGGAAACTATTGATCGATTGCTTGAGTTGCCGGTTCAAAAAGTAATAACTGATGCTAAGTTCAATCAATCAACGTTACTGCATAAGCAACTCAATGCACTTGAAGTGGACTATGTTCTGGCAGCGGAAAAAGATAACGAACATTACTACGACGAAGAAACCGAAAAACTGGATCGCTGGGCGGAAGATCGACGGGTTGCTTTAGATATCCGTATCAAGCAGTTGGATCAAGAGATCAAAGACGCACGTAAAGCCTCACGGCAGTTATCGACACTCAAGGAAAAAATGGAGGCTAAAAAAGTCCTCAAACAACGCGAGCGCGAACGTGACAATCTGATGCTTGACTATCACGAAGAAAAGAAAAAAATCGAAGCAGAGGAAGACCGATTATTAGCTGATATTGAAGAGGCGCTTAAAATGAGCCGCCAACGTGAACATCTGTTTTCCATTCGTTGGCAATTGCTGGGAAAACAAACATGATTAGTACCACTGAACTGATACGTGAACTGATCTATCAAATCCGACTAGGAGAAGACTCAGGCTATGAATTCAAAAGCCTGGTTATTAAAGGGCAAAAAGTTGATAGCCCTCAGAGAGATAGTGTTGCCGATGAGTTAGCGGCATTTGCTAACAGCAGCGGTGGTATTTTAGTGCTTGGTGTCAATGACAAAACCCGAGCAGTAGAGGGTATTCTGCAAGAACATCTGGATATAGTCGATAAATGGTTAGCGAATTTGGCCCAGGCCATCCAGCCACCGGTGCTCATTGAAACACGACTGCTTGAAATTCCTGATCATCAAGGTAACTCCAAGCCCTTGGTATGGGTAAAAATACCCAAAAGTCTATTCGTACACCGCAGTCCAAATGGTTACTATCATAGAGTTGGTTCTACTAAACGTGAAATGACGACGGAACTATTGGGTCGAATGTTTCAACAGCGTAGTATGGTGCGCTTGATCCGCTTCGATGAACAAGTTGTGCCTAACGCATCAATCGATGCCATTGATCCTTCATTAAAGTCACGTTTCTTGCGTGGCGATATGCCGGAACGGATGCAATTGAAAAAGCTTTACCTGGTTGCCGAAAACGAGGAACAGGAACCATGTTTAACCGTAACAGGCGTATTGCTATTAACGGCTCGACCAGTTGAGTTACTATCGTCGGCTTACGTGCAATGCGTTGCTTACAGCGGCACAGAACGTAATGCTGAATATCAGTTGGATGCCCAGGATTGCGAAGGTTCTGTCGACAGCCAGATTCAGCAGGCTTTCAACTTCGTCAAGCGCAACATGAAAATAGAAGCTATTAAGCGTCCGGGACGGATCGATATACCTCAATTCGACCTTGGGGCGGTGTACGAAGCCATCGTCAATGCCGTAGCGCACCGAGATTATGCCATGTATGGGAGCCGGATACGTTTGCATCTTTTCAATGATCGCATGGAATTGAGTACGCCAGGCGGCCTGCCCAACAGTCTCACTGTAGATAGCATGGATTCTAACAGCATTACCCGCAATGAAACGTTAGTCAACCTGTTAAGTCGCTACTTTCCAGCCGACCCGGCAAGCAAACGGCAGAACATGATTGAGCGAAGAGGTGAAGGTGTGCCGACCATTCTTGCCGCCAGCGAGAGACTATCAACTCGCCGCCCACTTTACGAACAAACTGACAATACTGAACTTAAATTAACTATATATGCTGCCAGTCGAGAAAATAACGGGCTATTGATGCAGTTTGACGATGAATAATGGATACCGTGAACATAGCGCCAGCGATGCTTTAGCGGACTGTCCTTCCGTTGTTTTGAGGTTAGCCCAAATGATTCATCTAATGTTTTTCCGTTAGATTTAAGATAATCCTTGAAACTTTTTGAAACTATCGCAAGAATTCTAGCTCGCAAATGGGTTGACGCGGTATGCCGATGGTCGTGATAGAAGTCAATTTAGGGGGCAAAAATAGCGGGATTCAGTGAGATTGCATGAAACCGTCTGGGCATAAAAAACCCCGCGAAGCCAGACAGCTTGCGGGGTTCTGAATCAGTATGCGCCTGACTGAGACAGGCTTAACTATTACAGGCTGTAGTACAATTCAAATTCCAGAGGATGTGTACTCATGCGCAGACGTTGCACTTCTTCTCTTTTCAGAGCCAGATAGCCGTCAATCGCATCTTCGGTGAAAACACCGCCACGAGTCAGGAACTCACGATCATTGTCCAGCGCAGCCAAGGCTTCATCAAAAGAGAACGCAACTTGCGGAATGGCTTTTTCTTCTTCCGGCGGTAAATCGTACAAGTCTTTATCCATTGCTTCACCTGGGTGAATTTTATTTTGGATACCGTCAAGACCCGCCATTAACATGGCGCTGAACGCCAAGTATGGGTTTGCTGTGGAATCAGGGAAGCGCACTTCGATACGACGACCTCTAGGGTTAGTAACGTAAGGAATACGGATAGAAGCGGAACGGTTACGCGCTGAGTAAGCCAGCATCACCGGTGCTTCAAAACCTGGCACCAAACGTTTGTAGCTGTTGGTTGAGGCGTTGGTGATTGCATTTAAAGCTTTAGCATGTTTGATGATACCGCCGATATAGTACAACGCGGTTTCAGACAGACCACCGTACAGATTGCCGGTAAACAGGTTAACGCCGTCTTTAGCCAATGATTGGTGAACGTGCATGCCGTTTCCGTTATCACCAACCAATGGTTTAGGCATAAAGGTAGCGGTTTTGCCGTACGCATGGGCAATATTGGCAACCACATATTTCAATGACAACACTTCATCCGCTTTTTTAACCAAAGTATTGAATTTTACACCGATTTCGCATTGACCGGCAGTCGCTACTTCATGGTGATGTACTTCAACGGTTTGACCTAATTCTTCTAACACCAAGCACATTGAAGAACGCAAATCCTGTAAGGAATCAACTGGCGGCACTGGGAAATAACCGCCTTTAATACCTGGACGGTGACCGGTATTGCCGTTTTCGTAAGCTTTAGACGAGTTCCAGCCCGCTTCTTCTGAATCGATCTGGTAAGAACAACCGCCCACGCCATTGTTCCAGCGCACATCGTCAAAAATGAAAAATTCATTTTCAGGGCCAAAGAAAGCAGTATCGGCAATGCCGGTTGATTTTAAATAGGCTTCGGCGCGTTTTGCGATTGACCGTGGATCACGGCTATAGCCTTGCATGTCTTTAGGTTCAATGATGTCGCAACGCAAAATCAGAGTTTTGTCATCAAAAAATGGATCGATAACGGCAGTACTCGCATCCGGCAGCAAGATCATGTCGGATTCGTTGATGTGTTTCCAGCCTGCGATAGAAGAACCGTCAAACATATTGCCTTCTTCGAAGGTGTCTGCATCAATGGTGTGCGCAGGGAAAGTAACGTGTTGCTCTTTGCCGCGGGTATCGCAAAAACGGAAATCGACAAATTTTACGTCGTTTTCCTGAATTAATTTGAGTACGTTATCTACTGACATCGGCCAAAGTCTCCTAGAAAAATAGTTATTATGGTATAGGGTGTAAAACGGCGGTAACAATAGCATTTTTCGCCGTAAAGCGCCATAAAAACTCAAGCTCCCATTTGCTTTACCGCAATTGGGAACTTGAGTGCGTGTATCGTGTTTAGTGGTTTATCAACCGATTAGAACGTTACCACAGCGTCAGCGGTAAACAGTACTTGGGTATGTTGATAGCCACCAGCAAAAGCTGCAACGTTGGCGTAGTCAAAACGCACGTTTGGACGCAGATTCAGCCACTTGACAGGTTTGTAGGTTAAACCGGCGGTTAACTCATAATAGCCACTGCCTTGGCCGTAGCCCATAGCAATCGGCAATTGATAATTGCTGTAATTGCTATTACAAGCATAGTTGTATGGTGTGCCAGTACCATTATTACTAATGTTGCCTGCTGCTGCACAACGACCTGGGCCATTGACACGAAAGCCATTATTATCACGGAACCATTCGGCACGAATACCGGCGCCCAATTTATCAGTCACATCGTATAACAGATAGGAGTTGACGCCATACCATTCGGCATTTTGTCGACTAGCGGCCGACCATTGAGCTATGTTAGCCTGTGTAATGCCCTGATTAGCAGCAGAAATTGCACCATTGCCGGTAATTACATTATTCGCAAAACCGTGATCATGTTGCAAAATCAAATGTAATTTGTCGGTAATATTGTGCTTACCGACCAAACTATAAATACCCCAGAAACTGCTGTTGTTATCTGCTTGTGGACCCGCTGTTGAAGTCAAATTCAAAGAGGTGCCGGCATCATCGCTGGTCCAGGTGCCGCCGCCCAAAAACGACCAAGTGGCTAAGTTGCGATTGAAGTTACCATCCCAGCCACCGGTGCTGCTACCGGTAACGGCGCCGGCCATTGCAGTCCAGTTGCCGTTAAACGCGTAGGTACCATAAGTACCAGTGTGCGTGAAAGGCTCCCCGTATTGCATGGTATAGGGTTTGGTGACGAAGAAGTTGTCCGGCGAGGTAACCATTTCATAGCCGAGTGGGGTATAAAAGTGACCCACTTTTACATCAAGACCATTCCCCATCGGCAGATTGAATTCAGCATACGCATTTGGCAAGGCAATTCCATAAAAACGGTCGCCAGTCAACCCCAAATCCCAGTTTCCGCGCGGCTGCCCTATGCCAGTGTAATTATTAGCAACAGGGTTGCCATATGCTTGAGTAAAGATAGAATCAGTACCATACATAAAGTCGAATCGACCACCCCAATCAAAGCTATCACCACTAGCGGTGATAGCTTTTTGCAGGAAGAAGTTTAACTGGTTCAATTGCAATTCAGAAGTTCTGTCTTGAAAGGTAACCGGGCCATTGAAGCCGTCATGTCTGGCGTTATCATTAGCACTGATACTGGTTTCCAACCAACCACCCAATTTCAGGTTGTTGTTTTTAAAAAAATCCAGTTCGTTGATATTGTAACCGCTGGCTTCCATCAAACCAGGCGCATCAGACCAGTTAGTGTCCGCATGAGCGCTGGTTGCGCTTAATAATATTAAACCCGCAACACAGGCGCCGGGGCGCTGATGGAGTCTGGTCTTTGTGTTTTTCATGGTGATTTCCTCTTGTGTGAAGTTCTACTCATAACTTATAAAGCACTTTTTAGGCCAGTTTTAGTTTATTTAAAATCAACGACATACCCATTTCCTCTACCACCGCCTTTGATCCAAAGTGGTGCACAAGAATATTTACGCACCAATGAAAGGCATTTTTAAGATGCCTTTGCACACTTATATAACCCATAGGCCGTAGGATGGGCACATGCTTTTCGTTCCCACTAATAAGCGCGGCTAAGCGCGGGCATCTTTCGCGACTGATACGCCTCCTTTCCAGGTACACCCTATGCAGCTAAACCAAATCAAAAACAAGCATTTTGCCCCCAACCAAGGGTCAATCACCCCTTACCAGCACTATCATGGTGCACAATACCACCACTTGCGCCACCATGGTGCAATAATGCTATTTTTTAAAAGGGAATAATTTTTAACTCTTTTAATTTCATTCATTTAAATAATGGCATACATACTGCTTAACTCTTTTCGGGATTTTATTAACTCGCAACAATGAGGTGTTCAATATGAAATTAATAACAGCGGTGGTTAAGCCTTTTAAGCTGGATGACGTCAGGGAGGCGCTCTCCGAAATTGGCGTCTCCGGCGTTACGGTAACGGAAGTAAAAGGTTTCGGTCGACAAAAAGGTCATACCGAGCTGTATCGTGGTGCGGAATATGTGGTGGATTTTTTGCCTAAAGCAAAAGTGGAAGTAGCAGTAGCCGATAGTTTACTTGATCAGGCGGTGGAAGCGATTGTTAAAGTTGCTAATACCGGCAAGATTGGCGACGGCAAAATATTTGTCACCAATCTGGAGCAGGTTGTCAGAATCAGAACCGGGGAATCCGGCGAAGAAGCACTTTAATAATATAAGAGGAGAAAAATATGAAACGATTGTTAACTGTCTCGGCTTTATTGGCGTTAGCTATGTTTTCCGGGCTTTGTTCTGCTGAAGATGCAGCGGCTGCCGTGACTCCACCCACCATTAACAAAGGTGATACCACTTGGGTGATAGTCTCCACCATTCTGGTTATCTTAATGGTGATTCCAGGCCTGGCGCTATTTTACGGCGGTATGGTGCGTGCAAAAAACATGCTGTCAGTGTTAATGCAAACCTTCGTTATTTTTGCATTAACCTCAATCTTATGGGCTGTCTATGGCTATAGCGTGGCATTTACTGAAGGCAATGCTTTTTTCGGCGGGTTCAGCAAAGCATTTTTGTTAGGTATTACTCCCGATTCTGCGGCAGCGACATTCAGCAAAGGCGTTTACATTCCTGAGTACATTTATGTCGCTTTCCAATTAACCTTCTCAGCCATTACTCCTGCTTTGATCATTGGTGCATTTGCTGAGCGGGTCAAATTTTCTGCGGTATTGCTGTTCACAGTCATCTGGTTTACTTTCTCTTACCTGCCGATTGCACACATGGTTTGGTATTGGGCCGGCCCAGATGCTTATACGGATGCGGCCGCCGCTGAAAAAGCAGCCGCTACCGCAGGCTTTATTTTCCAAAAAGGCGCACTGGATTTTGCAGGCGGCACAGTGGTACATATCAACGCTGGTATCGCCGGCTTGGTTGGTGCATTGGTAATTGGCAAACGCATAGGCTATAAAAAAGAATTTTTCGCTCCGCATAGCGTACCATTCAGCATGATAGGCGCTTCTTTACTGTGGGTCGGCTGGTTCGGTTTTAACGTCGGTTCCAACCTGGAAGCCAACGGCTTGGCAACACTGGTATTTATTAACACCTTATTAGCCACAGCTGCTGCCACCTTATCCTGGATCGGCGCTGAATGGCTGATTCGCGGCAAACCTAGTATGCTGGGCGGCGCGTCCGGCGCGGTTGCAGGCTTAGTAGCCATTACGCCAGCCTGCGGCTGGGCTGGACCTATGGGTTCAATTGCTTTGGGTTTGTTAGTTGGCGCAGTTTGTTTTTGGTCAGTGACCACCTTGAAAAATGCGCTGGATTATGACGACTCACTGGATGCTTTCGGCGTACATTGTGTAGGTGGAATCATCGGCGCATTGGGTACGGCTATTGTCGCCAACCCCAGCTTGGGCGGCACCGGCGTTTGGGATTATGTGGCTAATGCAGTAGCCCCTTACGATACCGTTACCCAACTTATCAGCCAATCTTGGGGGGTGGGTATTTCCTTGGTCTGGTCTGCCACCGTGGCATTCATCGGCTATAAAATCGTGGATATGACTATTGGTCTTAGAGTCAGCGAAACGGTTGAACGTGAAGGCCTGGACGTGCCGGAACACGGTGAGACCGCTTATCATCTGTAAATCTTATAGTTTGTAGTGTTTAACAAAAGCGGGCCGTCTTGAGACGGCCCGCTTTTTTTTGCCCCAATTTGGCGCATAAATTGTGCCTTGGGCAATAATTCATTATGATTGCCTGTCAACACAGGTCATTTTAATCATTACCATGGGGAAATCATGAAACTAATTACCGCAATTATCAAGCCATTCAAGCTGGATGATGTTAGGGAAGCACTATCGGAAATTGGGGTGACCGGCGTCACTGCAACCGAAGTCAAGGGTTTTGGCCGGCAAAAAGGACATACTGAACTTTACCGGGGCGCCGAATACGTGGTGGACTTTTTACCTAAGGTGAAACTGGAAATTGCCGTACACGACGAAATTCTTGAGCAATCAGTGGAGACCATCGTCAAAGCCGCCAATACCGGCAAAATCGGCGACGGTAAAATTTTTGTTTCCAATTTGGAGCAAGTCATCCGTATCCGCACCGGGGAAACCGGAGAAGAAGCTATTTAATTATCCATGTCGGCCTAAAGTTAGAGTCTGGCCCAAAATCGCCCATACCTGTCAACAAAGCAGGTATGGGCGATTTTGTTGTTATAGCTAACTAAAAAGCCGGCAAACAATCTGCATTTTTTGGATTTAATTATGAGAAAAATAATAATGTTGACCTTAGGCATGTTGTTACTGCCGTCCTGGGTTTGCGCTCAAGAAATCAATCAGGCCAACACCGCATGGATGCTAACCTCAACAGCATTAGTGCTGTTTATGACATTGCCTGGCCTATCCTTGTTTTATGCGGGTTTAGTCAGAAGCAAAAATGTGCTATCGGTCATGATGCAATGTTTTGCTATCACCTGTCTTGTTTCACTATTATGGTTGGCTGGGGTATACAGCTTTATCTTTGCCGATGGCGGTACTTTACAAAGTTTTATCGGCGGCGCCGGTAAAGTTTTTCTAGCCGATACCAGTACGCTAACCTTAACCGGCGATATTCCTGAAACCGTATTTTTTATGTTTCAGATGACGTTTGCAATTATAACGCCAGCCTTAATCGTCGGCGGCTTTGCGGAACGAATGAAATTTTCGGCTGTGCTCTGGTTCAGTGCACTTTGGTTACTGATAGTGTATATGCCTATCTGCCACTGGATATGGGGTAATGGCTGGCTAGCCGCCATGGGCGTTAAGGATTTTGCCGGCGGCATTGTCATTCATGTCAACGCCGGCGTCGCTGCACTGGTTGCTGCGCTGGTATTAGGTTGCCGTCGCGGTTTTCCAACCACCTCCATGGCACCTCATAATATGACTATGGTGGTTACCGGCGCGGGTATGCTTTGGTTTGGCTGGTTTGGTTTCAATGGCGGCAGCGCGTTAAAATCTGACGGCTCTGCCGGAATGGCGATTGCAGTCACCCATATTGCGGCGGCAGCTGGTTCATTAACCTGGATGGCCATCGAATGGCTACGCTACGGCAAACCCAGCGTATTGGGCATAGTCACCGGCATGGTGGCCGGGCTTGGCACCATCACCCCTGCTTCAGGTTATGTCGGGCCGGTAGGCGGCTTGGTTATCGGCGTGGCAGCCGGTACGGTTTGTTACTTTGCCACCCAGTATGTGAAACGAGTACTGAAAATAGATGACTCCCTGGATGTATTTCCGGTGCATGGCGTCGGCGGCGCAATGGGCTCGATTTTAACCGGTGTTTTTGCCTCTGAAAGTTTTGGTGGTCTGGGCTTGAATGGCGTCAGCATTAGCGAGCAAGTGGGAGTACAAATCCTGGCGGTTATTGTGACGGCGATGTGGAGTGGCTTGTTCAGTTATTTAATTTTAAAATTGGTAGATAAGACTATCGGTTTGCGGGTTACAGCCGATCAGGAAGTTGAAGGTTTGGATATTGCCTTGCATGAAGAAACCGGCTATAACAAATTATGATTGTAACTCTTCAAGCTGTTCAGTACCGATAACACGACGGATGGCACATCTTAAATCAGGTAGGATGTGCCAACCAACGGGCGATGCATCATTCCTCACGAGATCGTTATCGGCAAAACACACACTTTGTACCAGGTTTTCTAGGCAGTATGCCGGATACTGCTGATCTATCAGAAAATTACAAAGATCATTTGGACTGGAGTGAAAAGGTATGATTATCACCGACAATTGGTTGCATATTTTTAAGATAAAACCCGTTTAACAGTGAATGACCAGCGATTATTTGCTACTCTTTACAATCCAATTATTAATCACTCAGAGACCCAAATGCCTATCACCCTTGATGGACTTGAACATATCGTGCGCGCGGCCGGGGCGGTGGCGTTAAACTACTTCCACGACTTGGACCGGCTGGCAATCAATAAAAAAAGCGCCCGTGATCTGGTCACCGATGCCGATGTGGCTGTGGAAAACTATTTACAAGCCGCGCTGACCGAACAAAGCCCGGAATATGGCTTCTGGGGTGAAGAAAGCGGCCAGTCCGCCAACCAAACTAACCGCTGGATAGTAGACCCGATAGACGGCACCCATTCTTTTTCTAAAGGCCAATATTTCTGGAGTATCAGCGTAGCTCTGGAAATTGCCGGAGAATTGGTATTGGGTGCAGTTTATGCACCGGCGCTGGATGATTATTATTGTGCAGAACACGGCAAAGGCAGCTGGAAAAACGGCAAACCGATACAAGTATCAACTGAAACCGAGTTAGCCAACAGCATGATTTCCACCGGCTTCGCCTGTCTGCGTTCTTATTTGCGGGAAAATAATTTACAGCGTTTTTGCCGCATTGCCCAAGTCACTACCGGACAGCGCCGCTTCGGTTCGGCGGCCCTGGATTTATGCTTGGTTGCTGATGGCCAAGTGGATGCCTTTTGGGAACAGGAGCTTAATCTGTACGATGTTGCCGCCGGCGCACTGATAGCCCGCGAAGCAGGCGGCAGCGTCACCGACTTTGCCGGTAACGCCGGCGTTTTTCCCAAACAGATTCTGGCAACTAACGGTAAACTGCTGGATCAGCTGCTGCCGTTGATGTGATGGCGGCTTGGTGTTTCGGCGCTTCCTCGTGGCCACCTGCCCCGCCCAGCGCCTTATACACGGCAATCAGATAAGTTGCCGTAGCGGCTTCCGACTGCGACAGCTGGATTTGCCCGGCGTAGAGTTCACGCTGGGCTTCCAGCACTTCCAGCAACGCGGCCACGCCCTGCTGATAGCGGCGTTCCGACAAATGTACGGTTTCTTGCAGGTCTGCCACCGAAACAACCAACGTTTGCCGGCGGATTTCCTCCTGTAAATAACGCGTCATCGCCGTTTCTGTTTCCTGCAGGGCTTCCAACACGGCTTTTTCGTAACCCAGATAAGCTTCGCTGTGCTGAGCTTTTGCCATATCAATACCGGCTCGGATTCGGCCAAAATTAAGCAGCGGCTGTACTAAATTAGCCCCGGTGGTATAAGAAAATGCCGCCGATTTAAACAGCGTATCCAGATCAGTGTTACGCATCCCCAAAAAAGCCGACAACGAAATTTTTGGATACATTTCCGCCATCGCCGCGCCCTGCATCGCCGTAGCCGCCGCCAATTGGCGTTCGGCAACCCGTAAATCAGGCCGTTGCCGTAGAATGTCGGCAGGCGAGGATAAAATTTCCCGGCCGGGCGCACTGGGTATGGCTGCCGTCTGTTGCAAACTGCCGGCCAATTCACCGGGCGCTTTTCCCAACAATATTTCTATTTGGCTTAATCTACCGGCGATCCCGGCTTCCAGATCGGGTATCTGCGCGGCGATGGTTTGGGTTTGCGCACGTAACCGCGACAAATCGGTGCGGGTAGCAATACCTTCTTTGAATAATTTTTCCGTTAAGGCCAAAGTATGTTGCTGCGCAGCCAGATTACTGCGAATAATACGCAATTGATTTTGCAGACTGCGGTATTCGATGTAATGCCTGGCAAGATCAGCGGTTAAAACCACCAAAGCCTGGCTATACTGTTCCGCTGCGACATCCAGATTGGCATCGGCCGCTTCCGCACGGCGCTGTAGTCGTCCAAACAAATCAATCTCCCAAACCGCATCGAAACCGAGTTGAAATTGATTGTAACGCAAGCCCGGCGCCAATCCGGGAAAGGGATTAACGTTGCGTTGTGGACTAGCGGATAACGATAAGCTAGGAAACAGCTCGGCATGGCTGGCGGAGCGCTCGGAACGGGATTGCTCAACACGAGTCAAGGCTATTTTTAAATCAAAATTATTCTGCAAAGCCTGCGTCATTAAATTATCTAATTGCGGATCAGCAAATTTTTGCCACCATTTTTTCAGGTCTTCCGGGGCAATCCGCTGCAAATCGGTACCCTGCTCCGCCTGCCAATTGGCCGGAATAGCCGGGGTTGGTTCATGATAATCCGGCCCCAGCACACAACCGCTCAAACCCAGCAATAGCCCTAAATAACCTAGATTAACCTTCATACCCATGCCCCTTTAAAAATAACGCTACTGCTGCATCAATCAACAGCTGTTTTTCTGCTTCGCTCAAACCCTGCTGCAAACCCAGCATACAGCGAAAATGCTCATCGCCTTTCAACATACCCATCAATAAACGGCTGGACAGCTCGACATCGGGAATGCGTAAAGCATGACAGGCATCCAGCTCGCTCAAGTACGCAGAAAGTTGCTGCAACACCAGCGCCGGGCCGGATTGATAGATCAGCGCCCCCAGTTCTGGAAAATGCTGCTGTTCGGCCACCATTAGCCGGTATAGCGCCAGGGCTTCCTCAGCGTAAATAAGCTCAACAAAAGCCGATACTATGGATTTTAGCCCGGCCACCGGCTCCAGTTGCGTAATTTTGGCTATCATCAAAGTTTCCAATAAAACCTCGCAACGCTCGGCAATCACCGCCGCAAACAACTCCTGCTTGCTTTTAAAATGGCTATAAAGCGTAGGCTTGGATACCGGCGCCGCTTCGGCAATAGCTTCCATGCTGGCTCCGCTATAGCCATGGGCGATGAATGTCTGTCTCGCCGCGTTTAAGATGGCCTGACGTTTGGGGCTTGCTGATAGAGTCATAAAGTATTTTGTTAAAACGTAAGTTGCATCAAAGTCGATTTAGTGATTATACTAAACTACACAGTTTAGTAAGGCAACCAAAAAATGCGCACCTCTTTTATTAAATATTTACTTTTATTACTTCTACTCGGCGGTGTTGCCGCAGCAGGCAGCTGGTATTGGCTAAAATACATCCAGCCATTTGAATCCACCGACAACAGTTATTTAAAAGCCCACATCAGCCTGATCAGTCCTAAAGAAACCGGCTATGTGCAGCAAGTGTTGTTTAACGACAATCAACGGGTAAAACCGGGGGATGTACTGGTGGAAATTGATGATAACGATTATCAGGCCAGAGTCGCCCAAGCCGAAGCACAAGTGCAGACGGAAACCGCGCACATCCATACCCTGGAAACCGACAAGCAAACCCAAAGCGCCCGGATTCAACAGACCGAAGCCGATATCAGCGCCGCTGAAGCCGGTCTGGAACAGGTCAATAAAGATTTGCAACGTTACGGTAATCTGGCCGCCGATGGCGCAGTTTCCATACAAAGCCGCGATTCAACCAGCGCCGCCCAGAAACAGGCGGTAGCGCAACGGGATAAGGTACATTCTGCGCGGCTGGAAGCCCAAAGCAACCAACTGGCGCTGGATGCGCAAATTGCCGAGAGCCGGGCGCGCTTAAAAGCCGCTCAAGCCGCATTGGAGCTAGCGCGTATCAATCTGGCCAATACCCGCATTGTCGCTACCCTACCCGGCATCATGGGTAATCGCTCGGTACAAGTCGGGCAATTACTGCGGCCAGGCAGTATTTTGGGTTATTTGATTCCAGATAACAGCCTATTTGTAGAAGCCAATTTTAAAGAAACCCAAATCGCCGACATGCTCCCCGGCCAAACGGTGGACATTAGCGTCGATGCCTTGCCTGAGCATGTTTTTAAAGGCGTGGTCGATAGTTTTGCTCCGGCAGCAGGTTCTGAATTTAGCTTATTGCCGCCGGAAAACGCCACCGGCAACTTTACCAAGATCGTCAGGCGGGTGCCGATTAAAATCCGGTTTCAGCCTGACGACAAGCTCGATCAGTTAAGACCGGGCTTGTCTGCCACCGTCAGCGTTAAAGTGCGGTAATTGTCATGACGAACGAGACAGTTATTGCGCAGGAAGAACACAAACTCACCGTTCAGCAATGGATAGGTTTTTTTGCGATGGTGTTCGGCATTTTTATGGCCATTCTGGACATCCAGATTGTCGCCAGCTCATTAGAACAAATTCAAGGCGGCTTATCGGCTACTCAAGACGAAATTAACTGGGTGCAAACCTCTTATTTAATTGCCGAAGTAGTGATTATTCCCTTATCCGGCTGGCTGGCCAGGGCATTTTCCACGCGTTACTTGTTCGTGATGTCCTGTTTTGGTTTTACCTTAATGAGTTTTTGTTGCGCACTGGCCTGGAATTTACCTTCGATGGTGGTGTTCCGGGCTTTTCAAGGCTTTTTCGGTGGAGCGATGATCCCCACTGTTTTTGCGGTGATCTACACCTTATTTCCGCCCCGTCTACAACCGGGCATGGTGATCGTGGTCGGTTTAGTGGTTACGGTCGCCCCCACCGCCGGCCCGGTATTAGGTGGCTATCTCACCGAAACATTGTCCTGGAAAGCGCTGTTTTTGGTTAATCTAATACCGGGTTTGCTGGTATCGGTGTTTACCTGGCTGTATGTCCGGGTGGATGAACCAGAATGGTCTTTATTGGAAAAAATCGATTTTCGCGGGATTTTATATATCGTGCTGTTTCTGGGCAGCTTGCAATTTGTGTTGGAAGAAGGCGTCAGAGAAGAATGGTTCGAAAGCCGGGAGATTGTGTTTTTCAGTCTGCTGGCGGTGGTTTCCGCTATTGCGATGTTTTACCGCGAACTGCGCATAGCGCAACCCATCGTTGATTTTTGGGCGTTCCGCAATCGTAACTTTGCGGTCGGCTGCGTGTTTAGTTTTATTTTGGGGATAGGCTTATACACCTTAATGTTTCTGATGCCGGTCTATCTGGCCGAGATCAATGGCCTGAACAGTCTGCAAATTGGTCAATACATCATGGTGACCGGCCTGTTTCAATTTGTCTCGGCCTTCGTGGCCGGGCCGCTGGCGAAAGTGATAGACTCACGGCTGATGCTGGCCTTAGGCTTATTTTTATTTGGGCTGGGCTGCTGGATGAATGGCGATCTGACGCATGATGCCGGTTACTGGGAATTCTTTTGGCCGCAAGCGGTTAGAGGTTTTGCGTTAATGTTTTGTTTTCTGCCGATCAATTCCTTAGCGTTGGGCGCTTTGCCGCCGGAAGAAGTCAAAAATGCCAGCGGACTCTACAATCTGATGCGTAATCTGGGCGGCGCCATCGGCTTGGCGGTGGTAAATAGCCAGATGATACAAGCCAATAAACAAAATTACGCGGTATTGCGCGAAGCCATCACCCCCTCCCCTGCTGTGGACAACTTGCTGGCGGGTTTGCAGGAACGCGCTAGCGCATTGGCTTTGCCGGACAGTGAAGCGGCAGCGTTAAAACAACTGACCGGCTTTGCAGTACGCGAAGCCCAGGTGTTGACAATGAATACGTTGTTTCAAGGTTTGGCGCTGATCTTTTTTTTATCGTTGCTGCTGATGCCTTGGGTTAAAAAAGTGAGTTTGGATGCCGGCGAGGGTGGACATTGAAGGTTTGATGCTTAATTAAGCGCTTTCGCTTCTACATAAAACGGGGGCGTCCTAAACAAGGCGATGAACGTGTTAAGCCATTAACCCGTATTGAAAAACAGGCTAAAAAATTCTGGCTCAGCAGGAGTCAAATTTAACTTACTCTGATTTCAACTCAATAGTTTTGCAAATTCCTCAGTTGTTTACCAATTTCTGTAACATTGGTTGACAGACAGTTATCGACTAGGTTGTAATTATTGCAGACCAATAGCTGTTCACCTTAATGAAAAACGACTGTGTAGCCTGGATGAAACGCAGTGTGCAAGGGATTCGAAGCTATCACCCTCGGTTCCGCGTTGCTTCATTGCCGCTACTACGGTGAATAGCCTTACGCCTGGGCATTATCCTGCCCAGCCTACGCGATCAAAACCAGTTTTACCTTCGCTTGCTTGGAGATTACCAAAAATGTCTGCTACACCGGAACACATCAGCTTAAAACCAGCCTTGCGCCATGATTGGACAGTAGCGGAGGTGGAAGCCTTATTTGCTTTGCCGTTCAACGATTTATTATTCAAAGCGCAAACCCTGCATCGCCAAAATTTTGACCCTAACGAAATCCAGGTCAGCAGTTTGTTAAGCATTAAAACCGGCTCTTGTTCGGAAGATTGCGGCTATTGCCCACAAAGCGCCCGTTACGATTCAGACCTGAATCCGGAGGCCTTATTGCCGCTGGATGCGGTAATCAAGGCAGCGCAAACCGCCAAAGACCAAGGGGCGTCGCGATTTTGCATGGGGGCGGCCTGGCGCAGCCCTAAAGACCGCGACATTGAACGGGTAGTGCAAATGGTGCAAGGCGTCAAAGCCTTAGGCATGGAAACCTGCGTGACGCTGGGCATGTTAACCGACCAACAAACCCTAGCCTTAAAAGATGGCGGCCTGGATTATTACAACCATAATCTGGATACTTCGGAAGACTATTATTCAGAAGTGATCACCACCCGCACCTATCAGGATAGGCTGGATACCTTGGCAAGGGTGCGCGATGCCGGCATTAATGTTTGTTGCGGCGGCATCGTCGGCATGGGCGAGTCGGCAAGCGACCGCGCCAAATTATTGCTGAATCTGGCCAATCTGCCGCAACACCCGGAAAGCGTACCGATTAATATGCTGGTGCAGGTGGAAGGCACCCCGCTGTACGGTCTGGATGCTTTGGACCCGCTGGTGTTTGTCAGAACCATTGCCGTGGCGCGTATCCTGATGCCGCAATCACGGGTGCGGCTGTCTGCCGGCCGCCAGGATATGAGTGATGAAATGCAGGCCTTATGTTTCTTTGCCGGGGCCAATTCCATATTTTATGGCGACAAGCTATTAACTACCGATAATCCCATGACCCAGCACGATCAACACTTGTTTCAGCGTCTGGGGGTGCATATGGGTGGTTCCAGCTACGCCTGATGTCAAACAGTTTTTACGATTTCAGCACAGCATTACAGCAACTGCAACAACAAAGCCTGTATCGGCGCCGGCAAATAACCAGCGGCCCGCAGCAGGTGCTGATAAACGCTAACGGCCGGCAGCTGCTTAATTTTTGCAGCAACGATTATCTGGGCCTGGCTAACCACCCAGAAGTTGGTGCCGCCTTTAAACGCGGCGTAGAGCTTTATGGCGTAGGTAGTGGCTCGGCACATTTGATTTGCGGACACAGCCAGGCGCATCATGCTTTGGAAGAAGAACTGGCGGCATTTACCGGCCGGCAGCGCGCCTTGTTGTTTTCCACCGGCTATATGGCCAATATGGGGATTATCTCGGCCTTGCTCGGCCGTCACGACACTGTTTTAGCAGACAGACTCAATCATGCCTCCTTGTTGGATGGCGGCTTGCTGTCGCGTGCCCGCTTACAACGTTACCAGCATGGCGATGTGGATGATTTACAAAGCAAACTGGCGGCTGAACACGCTAAAGCCTTAATCGTCACCGATGGCGTATTCAGCATGGACGGCGATTTAGCGCCGCTACCAGTGCTGGCGGCATTGGCGGAACAATATCAAGCCGGTTTACTGATAGACGACGCTCACGGTTTTGGAGTTTTAGGCGCAGAAGGCGGCGGTATTGTCCAGCATTTTGGCTTAACACCGGCGCAAACACCCATCTTAATGGGTACCTTGGGCAAGGCTTTTGGCACATTCGGCGCGTTTGTCGCCGGCTCTGAGGATTTGATTGAATTTTTGATCCAAAAAGCCAGAACCTATGTCTTTACCACAGCGTTGCCGGCGGCAATTGCCGAGGCAAGCCGCTGCAGTTTACGTTTGTTGCAAACCGAAACCTGGCGGCGGGAAAAACTGCGAAGTTTAATCTTAAGATTTAGAAACGGTGCGCAGCAACTGGGTTTGCCATTGCTGGATTCAGTGACGGCTATTCAACCAATTATGCTGACCGACAGCCGGCGAACCGTAAAAGCCGGCGAATCTTTGCGGGCGCAAGGCTTTTGGGTGGGGGCGATTCGGCCACCGACCGTACCGGTCAATACCGCCCGGTTACGCATTACTTTTTCAGCTGATCATCAAGAGCAACAAATTGATGCCTTGCTGGATGCGCTCAGTAAAGCATTGGCATGACAGTTATACATAAAGAAGTGTACGGCCAAGGCCCGGCTTTGGTAATGATACCCGGCTGGGGAATGCATAGCGGGGTATGGCGGGATTTCGCCCGGTGTTTAGCCAGCCGATATCAAGTGATTTGCCTGGATTTGCCGGGGCATGGACAAAGCGAAAATATCGCGCCGTTTAGTTTGGCAAATATCGCGGAGCACTTGTTAAACACAATTCCGGTGCAAAAATTCAATTTATTAGGCTGGTCTTTGGGGGCAAGCGTAGCGCTGGCGCTGGCGGATAAACACCCTGATAGACTACTCTCTTTAATCCTGCTGGCGGGTAACCCATGCTTTGTGCAAACCGCCGATTGGCCGGGGATACAACCGCAACTGTTGGATGACTTTATTCAGCAATTGGCAGACAATCCCGCCTTGACGCAACAGCGGTTTTTAAGCTTGCAAGTTAAAGGCGCTTTGCAAGCCAGACAACAATTACAAAGTTTGAAAGCCGCATTGCGCGGCAGCCGGCCTGCAGCACCGGCGGCCTTGCTGGGCGGCCTAAACATCCTTAAACAACACGACTTAAGGCCGCAACTGCACCGTGCGCCCTGCCCTGTGCATTTTATCCAGGGTGACTGCGACGCCTTGATACCGCCAGCCTGCACCACGGCAATCAAAGCCATTCAGCCTAAAATCCATTGCCATCTACTGAAAAACGCCGGCCATGCGCCGTTTTTATCTCACAGTCCAGCCTTACAGGCTATTTTATTCACCAATTTGTGATGACGCTATCTCCCCGCCTGGATAAAACCAAAATCAAACAGTCTTTCAGTGCAGCAGCCGGCAGTTACGATGCCGCAGCGGCTTTGCAAAGACAGGCCGGTAATGCTTTGCTGGCCAAGTTTCCGCCGCAACCTGCCGGCGGAGTTATTCTTGATTTGGGTTGCGGCACCGGCTATTTAAGCGGACAACTGGCCGCGCTGACTGAGCCGTCATTATTACTAGCTCTGGATATTGCCCAACCGATGTTAACCGCCTGTCGGCAAAAAAATCCGCGGCTGGCCGGGCGATTAGTTGGTGCGGATGCGGAAAAACTACCATTTGCCCGGCAAAGCATCCGGCAAATTTATAGCAATCTGGCCTTGCAATGGTGTCAAGACTTAGCCGCAGTGTTTAGCGATTGCCGGCGGGTTTTGCAAACCGGCGGCCAATTGGTGTTTGCCACCTTTGGGCCGGCTACTTTGTGGGAACTAAAAGCAGCCTGGGCCAGCGTCGATAGCTTTACCCATGTCAATCAATTTTATAGCCTAACGCAGATTAACAACTTTTTACGACAAGCAGGGTTTGAATCTATCTCCGCCGAAACCGCCGGCTATCAATCCCGCTACGCCTCGGTGCCGACCTTGATGCGCGAATTAAAAGCACTAGGCGCGCATAATGTTAATTTGCACAGAAACCGTCAACCCACTACCCGGCGGCAATTGCAGCAAATGATTAACTATTATCAAAATAGCTTTAGCGCCGGCACGAAAGTGGTGGCGAGTTATGAAATCATTTTTATCCGGGCGGAACGCTAAACCATGCAGCGCGGCTATTTTATGACCGGCACGGATACCAATATCGGCAAAACCTGGGCCACGGTGGCGTTAATGCGCCGCTGGCGCCGGCAAGGTTTAACGGTAGCCGGCATGAAACCGGTGGCGGCAGGTTGCCAATGGCAAGACGGCGGCTATAAAAACCAGGATGCGTTGCTGATTCAAGCAGAAACACGGCCGATTATGGATTATTCGCAAGTAAACCCCTATGCCTTTGCGGCGCCGATTTCGCCGCATCTGGCTTGCGGCGATATAGACGTCGATCTGCACAAACTGGCGGCAATGGCAAGCCATTTACAAGACCAGGCCGAGCGGATTGTGGTGGAAGGCGCCGGCGGCTGGCTGTCGCCTATCAGTCAAAAATACGCTAACGCTGATCTGGCTATTGCTTTGCAATTGCCGGTAGTGTTGGTGGTGGGGGTAAAACTGGGCTGTCTTAATCACGCCCGTTTAAGCTATCAGGCGATTAAGCTGTCAGGGGTGGTATGCGCAGGTTGGGTGGCGGTGCAGATTGACCCTGAGATGGCGGAATTTGCCGCCAATCTGACGTTTTTAACCCAACAGCTGGCAACGCCACTGCTGGCGGTGTTGCCGCATTCGCCGACCGCGGATTTTGACTACTTGGCCAGCCGGTTTATCGAAATTTAATCCTGATTACCCATAAGCCTCGGCTAATTTTAAAAATCACCCCGGCATAGGCGGAGTTCTTACATCGACAGAAACGAAGCGAGGCAACATGTCTTGCAATTGAACCTTCGATTAAATCGATAACAAAACTCAGCCCGTAGCCGCGATTAGCGCCAGCGTAATCGCGGGAATGAGTACACTGCCCATTCCAAGGTCTCTCATAACGGCAATATTAGTAATAGGCGATTATCGGAAATTGTCAATGTAGTTGTCGCCTCGACGGTTAAAACTTACGCTGCTATTTTGTTCTGGGTAGTCACCTCTTTTTTATCTTCTCTGTTTGCTTCGGCCTTATCAGGGTTAAGCTGTACTTCTTG